>Ga0123353_10002600_pt1 | contig 22464 bp, 21 predicted proteins | sample TergutLab28metaG_3_FD_92763 | JGI IMG/M metagenome (GOLD analysis project Ga0123353, IMG submission 92763) | Labiotermes labralis P3 segment gut microbial communities from Petit-Saut dam, French Guiana - Lab288 P3 | ecosystem: Host-associated > Arthropoda: Insects > Digestive system > Gut ... | reverse complement strand
TCGCCTGTTTTCCTTTCTTCGTTTCTCAAGTAATTCACTTATGTTGATTATTTTATATGGCCTGTCCGGTTTTTCTTCATAAAAATAACGCTTCGCTGTGTTGAATAATTCCAGTTGCTCCGCTGACATCATTTTCGCCAATCGTTCATCGTCAGGAATGGTTTCCAAATTGCCACTAAGCAAATCGTTATAAAATGGGTTGCCTTTAAGCCTTGTAAGTATATTCAGCATTTTTAGCTGCTCAGCATCATTTTTTTTCATTAATTTAATTACCCCTTACCCCTGGTTTATTGGATTTTTACATGTTATGGAAGAGTATATCATATCTTGTCAAAAAGTAAAATGATAAGTTGTTTTTTGTTTCTTGGAATTAATTCCGCTCATTACAATAAGACGAACGGAATTAGATAACCAAGATCACCTCAACAGGATGTGATTTATATTCCTATATTATTATTATATTATGAGGCATGGAACATTGATTTCTCAACGTTTACTGATACTTTTATAGTATCGTACCATCAGTGGACAAAACGTTAAACTGAACACAGAGGCCGCTCCTATAAACGCGCATTTTTTCTTTTCTTTTGGGACAAAGAGACCGGCGATCACGCCAATGGTACAAAGACAGATTTTTAAAAGGCCAAAATCAATCCAGCAAGATTGCTTTGCGTATTGATTCGCATGTTTTAATAGTTTCACAGACAACACCTCACTTTCACATTCACATTCATTATATCAAAAGTGTGCAATTTTGTATAGAAATCTATTCCATGGGAAAAATAAACCAGGAGGTGAGTATCTGTTATGGAAAACAACATCAAAAATGCGTTTGAAAATTTTCCGCTGGTGAATACAAAAGAAATCGATCCGGATTCCAATGTGACGACCCCGCCGGAAGATGATGTAAAAGAAGTAAGAGATTGGGTAAACCATAAAGAAATGTAGAATACACCCACTCAATAGAAGGTGATAAAAAGGCTGATCAACAAAATCAGCCTTTTTATTGAATTAAAAGGGATATTACGGTAAGATTAAAGAAATCTATTTTGGGGGAAGGAGTAAATAAATGGAAATTGGAAAACTGAGAAGAAGGGATAGAGAGATCAAAAATCCCGATGAAATCAAAGAAATTTTATCGACGCAAAAAGTATGCCACCTGGCCATGTGTGTCGATCGGCAGCCCTATGTAATTCCAATGCTTTACGCATATGAAGACAATGTACTCTATTTCCACTGCGCTGAAGTAGGGCAAAAATTGGACATGCTGAGGCAAAACCCAAACGTATGCTTTGAAATTTTGAGCATAAATTCTGAGGATATTGTCAAAAACAGTGATAAACCGTGTGACTGGGGATGGGAATATGAAAGCGTGATCGGATATGGACAAGCTGAAATCATCGATGACAGAGATGTCAAGATCAAAGCGTACAATCTGTTTGTCGATAAACTGAAACCGGCAGGATACGTTCACCGTGAAGAACTCTATACGGAAAAGAAAATCAAAGGCACATTTATCATCCGTGTAACCATTGAAAGCATGACGGGCAAGCGCTGGGATGGAACCAAACCTCAACCAAACACTCAGGTGAACCGAGGTTGATTGCAATTGCTAGTTCTTAAATTGTTTTCGTTTCTGCACAATTATCGAAAAGATTATGCAGGATAATTGCGCAGTTGCCTTGACATTCTGCACATAATACTCTAAACTATGTGCAGAACTATTTGAGAGGTCAGGCATGAAAAAATTTGACTATTCGTTTTTAGAAAGAGGCATGCTTCCCGCTGGCCTTGTGAACGTGATGAGTGCCATTGCCGAATTACGTGCGCGGGAAAGCCAGTTAAAAGAAAATTATCCGGATGTATTTACCCGTCTTGAAAGCATAGCGAAAATACAATCCGTAAAAGGCTCAAACGCTATTGAGGGAATCGTCACCAGTGAACAGCGTGTCAATGAAATCGTAAACCAGAATAGCGCGCCGCTCAACCATAACGAAGCGGAAATAGCAGGATACCGCGACGCACTTAATCTAATACATGAAAACCATGACAGCCTCGATATCCATGAGCGGGATATCCTCCGCCTGCATGAAATCATGCTGTCCTACTTTCCTGTGAGCGGTGGCTCGTATAAGCAGAACGACAACGTCATCATGGAAGTAGATGCGGCCGGCCAGCGACGGGTACGGTTTTCGCCGACTCCCGCCAGCGAAACCGCTGCAGCGATGGAGCAGCTTGTCTTCGCTTTCATGGACACGAGAAGCAACTACAGCGTAAATCAGCTTTTATTAATCCCGTGCTTTGTTATTGACTTCCTTTGTATCCATCCATTCGCGGACGGCAATGGAAGGATGAGCCGCCTTTTATCTCTGTTATTGCTCTACAAAAACGATTTTGACGCGGGAAAATATATTTCTTTTGAAGAACAAATCAACAAGGGTAAGTGGGATTATTATAAAGCTCTACACCTATCTTCTGAAGGCTGGCACGAAAATACAAACAGCTACATCCCGTTTATTGAGAACTTTGTAGCTACTTTGTTGTATTGCTACAAAGAGATTGACAAACGGTTCGCTGTGGTTCATGCAAAGAAGGTGAACAAACGGGAACGGATTGAAGCGACCGTAATGAACAGTCTCTTGCCTATCTCCAAACAGGAAATCTGCTATGTCCTGCCCGATGTCAGTCCCACGACCGTAGAAGCCGCTCTTGCCGTGATGGTCAGGAATGGAGCTGTTGATAAGGTGGGTTCGGGAAGAAATACAAAGTATATCAAGAGAACATTAAAATGAGCACAAATCTCGCTACAGCGCGGCATTGGAAAAGGCACAGATTCCTTTTAATTAGGAGTAGCTTAGTTGGGTTTTTCTCAACTCATGCAGGCGAGCGAAGAGTGTGTTGTAGAGATAAAGGCTCAATTATTAAGGAAAGCCCAAAGCTGAGGTGAACTGAATTAAGACAAAGGAATGTTTTCGCGTATTTTGCCGATTTTCAATCAATAACCCTCACGTGACGAGCTTTTCGCTCGTTTTTAAGCATATGTGGATAGGGCCGCCTCAATTTTCTTATTGAGACAGCCCCCATCAAATTAATCTTCAAGACGCGTTAACCTCCGAGAGCTTTTCAATCCAATTTACTACTTTTTCGTACATTTGCTCTGTGTTCTTCCAAGCAGGGGTGAGAAGATCCAGTTCACCAATGAACGAATTCCCCTCAAGCCGGGCTTTCATCTTATCAAAAACTTTGCCTTTGCCTCCACCGTGGCAGCAGAACAATGCAATTTTTTTGCCTTGTACCGCAGTCTTTGCGAAAAAGGTATTTAACGCCGGAGCGAAGCCGCCGGCCCAGACAGGCGTCCCTATGAAAATCAGGTCATAGTCTGAAAGTTGAACGTTATAATCCAAAAGTTCAGGCTCCATGTTTCTCACGACTTGTTTGCCGCCCCAGAAGTACTTCGATAATCCGGATCTCTGCCTGTTGTCTACCGGAATCAATTCCAGCACATCCGAATCTGTAATCGTGCGGATCCAATCCGCAACCAGTCTGCAGTTTCCATCATAGGAATAAAAAATAATTAAACTTTTCATTCATCCACCCCACTATTTTGTTTTAAAATCAAACATTTGATCAGTGAAACAGTCCGCATTGTAAAGCAAAAGAACGATGTCAGGGTTATACTTAATGGCATATTCGGCCACATCTTCTTCGAATAGCCTTACATCAACGGCCCTTACTTCGTGAACTCCAAGCGCGAGAAAAGAATAAACCGGAATACCGAAGGAGTCTTTGATGACCAAGATCTTTCCCTTGCTGACCATGTGATTTTCAAAGATCAATTCTGCGTTATCTCCATGGTATACCGCGTATCGGTTGGTGTCAAGCGTAGCTTGCTCGTCGATATATTCCTTTTTGAGGATCGCATCCTCAAAAGATCCCTCTGCATAAAAGGCGCCGTCTTCGGTGACGGAAAAATTGGTTTCATACTTCGGTGTAATCAATGTAAAATCATCAAGCCCGCCATAAATTCGTCCGACACGTCGGCCCATGGATCCGATGTAAAAGTTCGGCCAGGTTTTACGATCGAACTGACTGATCTCATAATTAGATTCGTCGATTTCGAAGCCATAGTCTGCGTTCAGCTTCTTCACGATTTCGCGCGTGGCGAAGAGCGCGGCGTCGATGGTCCAGTGATGGTCAGTATTGTAAAACAACTGGTTTTGCGTCATTCCACTGCCGCTCAAAATCGGGCGCAAGTCAAAACACGAGACGCTCGCTGCGGTGAGCCCGGCGAGAAATTCATCCACGTTTTTATTTGAATAGTCGGTTACCGTCAGCGGAACTTGCGAATGCGCGTCCGGAAGCTTAAATGGCGCTTGTACATAGAGAAGCGGAATTTCTTGCATGGCAAGCGTGTTTGTGAGCTCATACGTAGGCTCCAGGTAAACGGGCAGATATTTTTCTTCCACGGCGTAAACGATTTGACCGTAAGGGGTCTTATAGAGTGCCCCGTAATTTGGATCAATCACGATTTTCTTGTTCATGAGAAGCTGCGCCAGCCCATAAGTTTCAATGAACTGCGGCCTCGCCGGTACGCCGGCATTGATCGATGAGTCCATTGCGCTGATGGCGCCGCTTACGCGCTTGAGCAGCGGTGTTTCTGGCAATACATTCATTCGGTAGCTTACGATGAATTCACCTCCGATCTCTTTAACATGAAAAAGCATGCCGATCATCAACGAAAATACGAGCAACACAAAAAGGATTGTCGTCAATTTTTCTTTCGTGTGGGTTTTCATATGGTCTTTCATACGTTTGATCACTTCGTGTCTGCCTCCTTTTTTCCATGCCATTAAAAGTTAAAGTAAATGAACGGATTATGCGTTCCTTTAACCAGATAAGAGATTGCGATGAGCAACATAGCAGTAAATATGGTTACATACAAAGTATTGATTGCCGCTTTGCCCTTGCTTACCTGTTCCGATTTTTTTAAGAGAGTCTTTGCGATCGGCGTCGAAAAGATAAAACCGAACAAAAAGTAGAACATATTCTCCTGAAAATAAACGATCGCGTTGGCGTCGATCCACGGTTTTCCGGAGAAGCCAAACATCACCCGTAAGTATTCTGCGGCGTCTGCAATGGAATTAGACCTGAACAATACCCATCCGATAACAGCAAGAAGCAAGATATAGATATGCTTCAATACGGCAGGGATTGCGCGTTTTTCAAATCCGGTAACCTTTTCAATAGAAATAAAGATAAAATAGAGCAATCCCCAGCAAATGAACGTCCAGTTCGCGCCGTGCCAAAGCCCTGTCAGCAGCCAGACGACAAACAGATTGAAGATCAACCTCAGCTTTGAATCGACCCTGCTTCCCCCAAGCGGAAAATAAATATAATCACGAAACCAGGCCCCGAGCGAGATGTGCCACCTGCGCCAGAACTCTGAAGCAGATTTGGAGATGTAAGGATAGTTAAAGTTTTCGGGATACCGGAAGCCAAACATTCTCCCCAGGCCGATGGCCATATCGGAATACCCTGAAAAATCAAAATAAATCTGAAGCGTGTAAGCGATGGCGCCGAGCCACGCAAAAGAAACCGACAAATCTCCAACCTGCGAAACGGCAAAACTTTTGTCCGCGATGACTGCGAAGCTGTTGGCAAGGAGTACCTTTTTGCCAAGTCCCGCGATAAACCGGCAGACTCCCAGTGAGAAATCATCAAAGGTTTCTTTACGGCCCATGATTTGATCCGAGATGGTTTCATACCGAATAATGGGCCCTGCGACGAGCTGAGGGAAAAAGGAAATATAAAGGCCCACGTTCAGAAGGTTTCTTTGAACGATTCCTTTTCCTCTGTATAGATCGATGACGTAGGAAATCGCCTGAAACGTAAAGAAAGAAATACCGATCGGAAGTAGAATACGTGGCACTGTAAGACTGCTTCCCGTCAGCAGATTGATATTGGTAATGGTGAACATCAGATATTTAAAAATAAAGATAATCGTTAAGTTGAAAATCAACATGAAAACGATAATCGTTTTCGCGGTGGGTTTATTTTCTCGGTGCTTGTATACCAGAAGGCCCAAATACCAGTTGCCTATAATTGAAAAGGCCATGACAAAAACAAACCAGGGTTCCCCCCAGGAATAAAAGGCCAGACTGGCGAACAGGAGAAAATAGTTTTGTAATCTTCTTCTGTTTCGAAGCAAAGCATAATAAACAAAGATAACGGCAGGCAAGAAGCAGCCGACAAATACAATTGAAGAAAAAAGCATATTCTTTTGGCTCCTTACTATACTATTATGTGATCCTGAGGTTCAGGTTTCCCATCTTGTATCCGCCCAGATCCAAGGCGGCATAAGTGAAACCGGCGTCATGGGCAGCCTGATTTATCTCGTCCATCAGCCTTATGTCAATAAATTTTACCCGTTCTTCCGGCAGGACTTCGATACGCGCCACATCGCCATGATGACGAACCCTGACTTGCCGGAAGCCCCTTTGATGCAGCGCCTTCTCGAGTGTGTAGATCGAAGCCAGATTAGCCACAGTGATCGTCTCTCCATATGGAATGCGAGAGGCCAGACAAGCAAAAGCAGGCTTGTCCCAAACAACCAGGCCCATTTCTTTCGCGGCGGCGCGAATTTCGGATTTCGTGAGGCCTGCTTCCGCTAGCGGGCTCAGAACACCAAGCTCGCTGACGGCTCTTGCGCCGGGCCTGTAATCAAATGAATCATCTGCATTGGAGCCATCCGCCAGATTCATTCTTTCAAGTCCTGAGGCTTCCGCTGCTGCGCGTTGAAGGTGGGTAAAAACCATTTTTTTGCAATGATAACACCGATCCGGGGGATTGTCAGCAATCGTTTCGATTGCTTTTTCGCCAAGATCCAAAACGATATGGCGTATGTTTTCCTGCCTACAAAATTCTTTGGCGTCTTCAATTTCATCCGGTGCGAAATTCGGAGCGTCTGCCGTAATGGCGATGACCTGATCGCCAAGTGTTTCATGGGCAAATTTCAACAAAAAAGTGCTGTCGACACCGCCGGAAAAAGCGATGGCCAGGGGTTTTGCCTTAAGCAGGAGTTGTTTTAAACGTTCGATTTTTTCATTCATAATTCATTCACAAGTACGCATGGCCAGGATGGTTTCTTCGATGAGCCGGTCAAGTTCCCAGCCGAGCATATCGGCGCCTTGCTTGATCACATCTCTTGAGCACCCTGCGGCGAATTTTTTATCCTTGAATTTCTTTTTAACGGAGGAAAGCTCCATGTCCTGTACACTTTTTGAAGGCCGCATGAGCGCGCAAGCGCCGATCAGGCCTGTAAGCTCATCCGTCGCAAAGAGAATTTTCTCCATTTCATGCTCTGGCTTTACATCTGTGCAGTGGCCATAGCCATGGGAAACGATGGATTTGATCGTCGCATCATCAATGCTTGCTTCTTTCAAAAGTTCCGGCGCTTTTTGACAATGTTCGTCCGGAAATTGCTCGAAATCGATGTCGTGGAGCAGCCCGACGGCAGCCCAGAAGTCAGCCTCATCACCGTACCCCAGTTTTTCCGCGAAGTAACGCATGACGCTTTCTACTGTATAAGCATGTCTGAGGTGAAAATCCTCGGAATTATATTTTTGAAGCAGTGCGAGCGCGACATCTCTATCAATGTTCATCGGATCTCGTCCCCCTTATGATTTCTAATTTCTAAACTTTTAGACTCCGATTTCGTACGTCATTATATCAGATCAAATAATAAAAGTATACAAAAAATTTTCTTGCAAAGAACACGGTTTCTACAGATTTCAATGATAAAACCCAAGTTTAAGTTAAATTCGAGATAAGCTTTGCTTATCAAAGAGATGGACTTTTGCTGTGTTTATAGATATTGGGACTTGATCGCCGATTTGCCCCGAAAGCGATGTGTCAATCCGGGCGACCAAGCTCTGTCCGCCGCAGGAAAGGTTCACAAAAGTGTCTGCGCCGTGCATTTCTTTGTTTTCCACGTTCGCCATAATCTCGCCACAGCCGATATGTATATCTTCAGCGCGGACGCCCAGAATCGCTCCCGCCTGCATTCCGAAAAATTCGCTGTCAACGAAGTTCATCGCGGGGGTTCCGATAAACCCTGCGACAAAAGTATTCGCGGGTTTGTTGTATAGAGTATCCGGTGTGCCTGCTTGCATAATCACGCCATCGTTCATCACAACGATTCTATCGCCTAATGTCATAGCTTCAACTTGGTCGTGGGTTACATAGATTATGGTACTCTGCAAGCGTTTGTGAAGTTTCGTTATTTCCGCTCTCATCTGCACGCGGAGTTTGGCGTCAAGGTTGGAAAGAGGTTCATCCATGAGGAACACTTTTGGTTCACGCACAATCGCCCGCCCCATCGCAACGCGCTGCTTTTGACCACCCGAAAGCGCTTTGGGTTTGCGTTCCAATAAACCTTCCAACTCTAAAATCTTGCTGGCTTCCAACACTTTTTCGCGAATTTCGGGCTTTGGCACTTTGCGGACGGAAAGACTGAAAGCGATATTGTCATAAACGGAAAGATGTGGGTATAGCGCGTAGCTTTGGAAAACCATAGCAATATCGCGGTCCTTTGCGGGAGTGTCGTTTACTTTTTTGCCATCAATCAGTAAATCGCCGGAGGTTATGGTTTCCAATCCGGCTACCATACGCAAGGTGGTCGTTTTTCCACAGCCCGAAGGTCCGACGAACACAACAAATTCGCCCTTGTTTATCTCTAAATTAAAATCTTTAACCGCGTGAACCGCGTTATCATAGACTTTGTTTATGTTTTTTAATTCTACTGACGCCAAGAATCATCCCTCCCAAGAAAACACAAAATACGATATTTGAATACAAACATAAATCTTTCAACATCTGCACTCTGCCGCCAAACGCGAGGCTTGTGATTTCGTTTATCTCGCCTGCATATTTAGCCCATTGCAAATAGATTTGCGTTGCTTTCAAGAACATCCAAAGCGCAATGACAATCTCAACAGCCGTTGTAACAGCGAGCGCCATAAACCTGCGTATTTCATTTGTTTTTAGCAGTTCACGCCAATATTTTTCGCGAACCACAAGCTTTAACTTTTTCGCTAAACGAACAATCTGTGTTATTGTCACGCGAATTAGCACGATCAGCGTCAAGACGATCACCGTCATAATCGCGAGCCATGGCTTAGCACGAACAACGCCCGCGATTTCGCTTATATTAACTAAATAAAACCGATTTTCATTTATACCCAGGCTTTTCAAATCAGCGATAGCCTTTTCCTCGGTTTCAATGATCGATAAAAAAGCGCTTGCTGTTTCAGCCTCTGGAATATATGCATTTTTTTCGTCTTGTCTGTCATCTACCACGCCAACGACAACATACGGCTCGTTGTTTATCTTGTATATATTTCCGGTAATGTCAAAACTGCCGAAGGCCTCAAACGCGAGGGTTTCGTTCAGCACAGCGTTTTTTCGCTTTTCATCTTGCGCGGTTTGTGTGAAAAAACTGCCGCTCGTCATACTGTATCCCAGTATTCGCGCATAAGCGTGATTTGTGCCATAAACTTTAATGCCTGAGCTTTCCGCGAGAGCTTCATAAGTCAAGTTCAATTCCGCCGCTTTTTCTATTCGCGCGGCGGCGTCAATCTTCGGGCAGGCGAAGAACAAAGTATCGCAGCCTTTCGCGTAACTGCCTAAGATGAATAATGAAGCTATCGACAAAACGATTATCAATATGGGCGCGATATTGCCCCGCTTAATCCCGCGCAAAGAAATCACCCGCGTTCTTCAATGTTATCGTTTCACCTTCCTCGAAAGATTTGTTGCTCGACAGCGCCACCGGTTCGAAAAATCCAATCTCGTTTACGATAACCGTGTTGGTATTATCCGAATCGCCAATGTATATGCGCACTTTCTCGGCAAAGTATTCATTACCCAAAACGCCCTTGCGCTGCTTAATCCTATATAGGAAATACCCTTCAGAATCCTGCTGAACCGCCCCGTTTGGCACTAACCTTTCATTACGTTCGCCTTCTTTGGTAAACGTAATCGTGTAACTCTCGCCTGGCTCCGGCGGTGTTTGCGCCGAGCTTGACGCGCCTGACGCGCCGCCGAACCGTGGAGGCCCGGACGAAGAGGATTGGTCTTCCGGCACAATTATTGTGACATTTTTGTTGTTAGCGCCCGTTGTGATTTCCGATACAATCCCTTTTAAAGAGCGAAACGAATTAGTCAGCCTGCATTCATCATCAACAGCGACAAAAGTATTTTCAAGCGGTATAGAGCAAGTTATCGTAGGCTGGCCATTAGCCGCTTCTAATATGTCTTCATATGGCCGCATCTGCAATTCATTGTTTTGTATGTCGAGCTGTTTACCCCTTATATCTTGATTCAAGGTGGTCAGCGTGTTTTGAAAATCCGAAATCTGCTTATCATATTTAGCAATGGCGGATTGCAGATTGTATTCCGCGGTTTCCATCTCGGAAGCTGAGACCGCGCTTTCCTCGAAGAGGCTTCGGGTGCGGTCATACGCTGTTTGAAGGCGAGCGACTTCGCGTTCCTGTTCCGCGCGCGTCGCCGCCAAATCCTCGCTTGTTTTAGCGATTTTAATGTTAATATTCTCAATGTCCAACTGCAACTTAGCGTGCGATATGAGCAAAGCGTCAATTTTATCTTGTGTATCATCGTCTTCGGCGCCGCTCACAATACCTGTCGCGGTTTCGGTTTTACTAAGTTTCCCGGAGAAAGGCATCGTCGCCGTTACTTGCGGCATATTAAAGGAATATATGGTTTTGGACAAGAATAAGCACAGCGCTAAAAGCCCGATGACTCCGATCCCGATCGTTTTGATGTTTAGATATTTGCTCATATTATTTCACCCCTGATAATTCAATGCCCTTCTCCAAGTTCTTTTGCCCTACAGCCAAAAACCATAACGGCAGGAACATAAAAATGCAGCTTGCTGCGAAAACCAACGCGATCTGTCCATCCGCAATACGCGAGAGGAACACGGAAAGAGGCTCGCGGTAATAGTCTTTGATGAACACGATCGCCTGCTCAACCAAGTTCCAATATTCAATAAACACAAGCATCGCGAGCGCCGCGATTCCCGATTTCATCTGCGGCAACACGATATGCCAAAATATATACCAATCGCTCGCGCCGTCAATTTTTGCCGCTTCGTAATATTCTTTCGGGATCGCTTTCATGCTTTGCCGGAGCAAAAACACACCGAAAGCTGAGAAAATTCCGGGCAAGATTATTGCCAAATAGCTCGTTTCAATGTTCAGCCAATCCGCCATTATATAGTTCGGAACAAGCACTGCTTGGAGTGGCATCAGCATCACGATGATATAAACGAAGAACACTTTTTCTTTGTGTTTCCATTGCCAAATTGTGAAAGCATACGCGGCGAGCAGTGATACAATTACGTTTCCAAGAACCACGGGAAGCGTGATTTTCACCGAATTCATAAGCAGAGTCAAAAACGCAGGCTGTTCAAATAAAACCGCTTTATACTGCGAGAGCGTAACGTTCGTTGGAATTAAAGTAAAATGTACGAACTTTCGCGTCATTCCATCTATGGCGTCCCAAACGGACAATTTTGTCGTATAGTTCAGCCCGATCTCAACCTCGCTCATAAACGAATTGGTCAAGATGATAAGCAAGGGGAATATGAATAAAATGGCGAGAAAATAGAGGCCGATGTATAACCTTATGTGTCGTTTTTGCATTACTCAGCTACCCGCCTTTCAAGCCTGAATAATCCCGTTGCTAGGATTGTTATCACAAGAACAAGCACCGTTGTCGCCGTTGTCAGCCTCGCATAATTCAGCGAGCTGAACATATTATTCATAAAGTGCTGCAACATGTAGATGCTGTCGTGCGGATAATTGCCCGTGATCAGATATATTTCTTTGAATACCTTAAACGAGTTGATAATTGACATCAGCGTCGTAAGCACGAACGTCGGCGCGAGATAGGGAAGCGTTATATGCTTAAACGTCTGCCATTTGCTTGCGCCATCCACAACCGCCGCCTCATAGAAATCTTTTGGAATCCCTGCCAGCCCGGCTAAAATCAGCACAATGTTATATCCCAGGTTTTTCCAAATAAATACGAGTATAATCACGAACATTGCCCAATTTGTTTCGAGCCATAATATCGGGCTGATTCCGATGCGCGCGAGCAATCCGTTCAGAAAGCCATCGTTTGCGAACATCATTTTCCAAAAGAATACCATTGAGCCTGAAGGAATTACAAGCGGAATAAGGAATACCAAAGAGAATAGCCGCCTGTGTTTCTTAACGCCATTCAATAACATCGCGATGCCAAGCGAGCATACGATGTTGAGAGGTACACAAATTCCCATAAAAACCGCCGTGTTCAGCGCTGCTTTCTGGTATGCCAGATTTTGAAACAGGCCGATAAAATTGGAAAACCCAACAAAGCTCCCTCCAACAGGTTTATCTAAAAATGCGTATCCAAGCGAGATTACGAAGGGGAATATGAAGAATATCATAAACCCCAACGCGCTTGGAAGGAGAAAGTATATGGCCTTATCCTTAACCCTACTCATTGAGATACAAGTTTACTCTGCTCTGCAGAGCGTTCGCCACCTCATCCGCAGATTTCGCGCCTGCGAAGAAGTGCCTGATTTCGTCTTGAATCATATTGTCTATCTTTTCGTCATGAACAACGTATTTATTAAGCTGTACGGTGAATTTGTCAAGTTGGCTCAGATAGTTTTCCAACGCCGTTTTTTGTTCAGGAGTTAATTCTATATTTGCAGGTTCGCTTTCGTTGTTTTCGAAGCTGCCAATACCAGCCGCCCCCGCTATTCTGCGCATATTCTCTCCTGTAATTGACATTGCCGCAAGCTGCTTTAGGGCGTTTTTATTGACGGGGAGGCTATCGGGGCGTGCGAGTCCGGAACTCTGTGTTTCTTCGCTCGCGAGAAATTTCAAAAATTCCCACGCCACGCGTTTGTTTTTTGAATTGTTGTTAATGCCCAGGCCCATTGTGTATGAGAATTGCGTTTCGCCTTTATCATTTGCGATCAATCCGGCGATTTCGTCATTGGACGTGTCGCCGCCGCCCATGCTCATCATCACTCTGTTGCCTTGCGTGCCTAAATTACGCGTGAATTGGTTTAACAAAGAAAGATTGCGGTTGGTTTTCACATAATACTTTTCTTGCTGTTGCTGCATAAAAGCACCCATATTAAAATTCCCGCCATTTTCAGCCGCACGGGGGTCAATGAGCCTTGATTCGTTGATATATCCTTCATCCGCGTATGTTTTGGCGTCTTCAAGAAGCTTCGCAAAGTCGCCGTTATTCAGGTTTACTTTTTTACTTGCGACATCAATGAACCTCTCATAGTCTTGCGAAAGGAGCTCAGAAACAAAATTCGCGCCCCTTTCAGTATAGCTTGCGAGCGGAAAGATTTTATTGCCCGTTTCACTTGAACGATCTTTTATGGAATTTATTACATCCGCGAAAGTCAGTTTGTCTTTTGCCTGAAAATCGGGAGCGAGAGAGCTGTCATACGAGAAGTAACTAAACGTATAGTCAAGCGGGAATAAGAACTGCCCGCCTTTATATTTTGCGCCATCGATAATATTCTCCGCGTAATCGCTCTTTTTGAATTCATCGTCTCGCGCCATATAATCATTCAAATCCATTAGCTGTCCGTTATCGGCATATTTGTAATACGGCAGAATATCCAAGGCGACAATATCCGCGCCCCTGCCGCTCATAAGCTCGGTATTAACTTTGATTATATAGTCGTCCTTTGCCTGTTGGTCATCCTCCATTCGCATAACGCCTATTCGTGTGCCGTCTGATTCTTGTGTTCTCATCTGCGGCATATTTCCCGCGACGTCCACGTTAACTTTTGTGCCGGGGTATTTTTCCTCGAATTTCCTTGCCGCCTCTTCCAAGTAACTTTTGTAAGTTATGGCTTCATAAGCCGAAACCGTGATTTCGCCTTCGATTGCCTCTGTAAAAACGTCATCTGCCTTGCCGCCGCAACCGGTTAGCGCAGTTAAACATAGAGCCATCGATAACGCGCCGCTAATAATCTTTTTATTCATTCCTTAACCACCTCCTGAGGAAAATAATATCAATTTAATATGAATTGCGCATGAAGTCTGTGTGAAAAGTAAAAGAAGTTCTTGACCAATAGTATCATAATTCTGCTATTAACGGAAGAAACTTGTTGACAAATGAACAGATTGTTTCTATAATGAATAATTATGTTATATAATAGTTATGAAACATAATTATCGAAAGGAAACGTCCATGGAAAAACAGGAATTATTTAGGAACATCTTTGTTGTTTTACCGGCAACTTTTAAAAAACTGATCGGATCGTTCAACTGCAATGACATGTCGAAACAACAATTGATGCTTTTACATGCAATTTCTCATAACGACAACATGCCGATGGGTTTTTACAGTGAGAGGCTGATGATTTCAAAATCCAACCTTACGGCGCTTGCCGATAAGCTAATCGAGACCGGTTATATTAAAAGATACACAGCGCCAGAGGATCGAAGGGTGATCAATTTAGGTATCACGCCGAAAGGCCGCGAGTATATTGAAAGGGTCTTCCCAATGATCCTGGATGAGGCCAGAAAAAAATTTGAGAAAACAGATGAATCGACCTTAATCAGACTAAATGAGCTGATGATGGAATTAAGTGAAATATTAAACAGCATTGAAGGCACGGTGGAGGAATAATTAAATGATCAAAAAAATGGGTAGAAAGAAAGTACTTATTATACTATTAGCAATCGTGGTCGTTGCAGGCGCAAGTGTTGGCGGTTTTTTTTATTACAATACCACGCATTACTTTAAGACACAGAATGCCTCTGTGAAAGCGGACACGATCGTGATTACCCCGATGATTACAGGGAAGGTTTTGTCCTGGAACATCAGGGAAGGCGATATGGTGGCCAGGGATCAGATTCTCGGACAGCAAGACACGGCCGGACTTGTGAATTCCACTTCAATCAACATTGCTGATCTTGGCAATTCAGCCAGCAGCATCGTTGAAAAATCAACGATAAAGTCTCCGATTGACGGTCAGGTTATTAAGTCCTATGTGGTGGAAGGAGAAACCGTATCCCCTGGAATGGAGTTAGCCATCGTAGCAGATATGCGCAAACTTTACATCGTCGCGAATGTCGAAGAAACCGATATATTTAAAGTAAGCGCCGGTCAGCGTGTGGATATCGCCATCGATGCGTATCCGGGCAAGAAATTTAAAGGATATGTGGATTCCGTCGGATTCGCCGCGCAATCCGCGTTTTCAAGCATGCCGTCGCTGAATACCAGCGGAACGTTTTCAAAGACGGTACAGCTCATTCCGGTTAAAATCAGCTTGATCAACGAGGACGACTTGCCGATTTTGCTCGGGATGAATGCGACAGTAAAAATCCACATTGACGATAATTCTCAAAACCGGTAGAAAATAGAGGTGAATACAGTGAAAAACGGAAAAACCCTTTTAATAATATTGATATCATCATTCTTGCTTTTGACAGGCTGCGCGGGTTCTGCTGATCTGAGCGTACAAACAGCAGCCGCAGAGGTCAAAGCGCTAAGTACAAATGCGGAAGTTTCAGGCGTTTTGATTCCAAAGGAATCGGTAAATTTATCTGCCAAAATCAGCGGGAAAGTAGCAGCAGCAAACTTTGAGGTTGGCGATACGGTCATGGCGGGGCAGACACTCGTTCAGCTTGACACCACAGAAATTAATGCGCAATTGTCCGTGGCGCAGGCGGCATACAGCAGCGCGGCCGATCAGGTGAAGCAGGCCAAAATACCATTGGACAGCGCAGCCACAGAACTAAAACGCATGCAGACGCTTTTCGCGGAAGGCGCTGTTTCCCAATTACAGCTTGATCAGGCGCAGTCTGCTTATGACACCGCGAAGGCCAAGTATGACGGAACGAGCACGTCAGGGCTATCCCAAGCGAAAGCGGCCGTAGACAGCGCTTCCGCACAACTGGCGAATGCGAAAATGGTCAGTCCTATAAATGGCGTAGTGGTTACAAAAAACATTCATACAGGAGAATTGGCGACTGTGGGCGCGACACTCGTTTCCATCGCAGACATTTCGGAGTTAAAACTGAAAGGCACGATTTCACAGGAACTGTTCCCATATCTTTCACTCAGGCAAACGGTTAAACTTTCCATCGACGCGTTTGCGGGCAAAGATTATGAGGGGACCATCAGCCTGCTGGGCCCGATTTCGGTGGGGACCGGAACCTACTTTCCCATAGAACTTTCGTTTGAAAACACCGGCGAAATTACAGCCGGACTTTCCGCTCATTCCATCATTTCCATCGCGGGAAGTGATGGAATCGTCGTTCCTGCGTCCGCTGTCGTAAAGGAAAGCGGAGAAACCTATGTATTTGTCATTGGAGATGGCGTCGCGGTCAAACGGCTCGTAAAGACGGGGCTTTCCAATCCGGACGAAGTGGAGATCACGGACGGACTCCTTGCAGGGGAAAATGTTGCGGTTACAAATGCAAATATTTTAGTAGACCAAATGCGCGTTATTGTTAAGAATTAACACAGGAGCGTTCGTTTATTATGCAAAAACTTATCATATATATGAAACCCTTTTGGGTTGGGGTATTGTTCATCATAATTTTCATGTTCGGCCAGGCATTTGCGGAATTGACGCTTCCGAAAGTGATGGCCGACATGATCAACAACGGAATGATGCTCGGAGATTCCGGTTATGTGCTTCAAAAAGGAGGCGTAATGCTTCTCGTAGCGCTGCTGAGCTCCGGCTGTTCGATTGTCGGGAGTTTTCTGTCCGCGCAGGCGGCCCTCGGTCTCGGCAGGGATCTTCGAGATAAAGTCTTTACAAAGGTTTTATCGTATTCTCTCGACGAATTTAGTAAAATCGGAACAGCGTCCCTCATCACAAGGACGACAAACGATATTACGCAAATTCAGACGACGGTGGTAATGGCCTTCCGGTTTATCATCTATTCGCCGATCATGTGCATCGGCGGAATCATTATGGCGCATTCAGTCGACACAGGGCTTTCCAAGATTCTGTTGGTCATTATTCCATTGATGATGGGATTTATCGCTGTTGTGGCAAAGTTTGTCATTCCGCTCTTTACACAGATGCAGAAAAATGTAGATAAACTCAACCTGGTTTTACGTGAAAACCTCACAGGGATCAGGGTAATCAGAGCATTTAACAGGCAAAATTACGAAAGAGAAAGATTTGGAACAGCCAACAAAAACTTGACGGATGTAGCTATCCGTGTCAATAGAATCATGGCGTTTATGCAGCCCGTCATCATGCTGTTCATGAACGCGACAACTTTGCTGATCATCTGGTTCGGCGGCGTCCGAATCGCGCAAAGTAACCTTCAAATCGGCGATATGATGGCTTTTTTGCAATACGCGATGCAGATCATGATGAGTCTCATCATGGTAACTGTGATGTTCGTCATGCTGCCCAGAGCGCAGGCTTCGGCAGTCAGGGTGAACGAAGTGATTGAAATGGAAAGTTCGATCGAGGACAACGGAGTTACGATCGCAAGGACACCACAGCCGGGAAAAATTGAATTCAAGGACGTCTCTTACCGGTATCACGATGCGGAGGAACCTGTGCTTCGAGGCATCACTTTTACAGCAGAGCCTGGTGAAATCACTGCAATCATCGGTGGTACCGGATCAGGAAAGTCTACGGTTGTAAATCTCATTCCAAGATTTTATGATGTGGAATCAGGCCAGATCCTTGTGGATGGCGTTGACGTCAGAGAGCAGCCGATAGAAGATTTGCGAGGAAAGCTCGGTTTTGTGTCGCAATCTGCGATCCTGTTCTCCGGTACAGTTGCGGAGAATATCCGGTACGGAAACGAAAGCGCAACGGAAGAGGAAATGATTAATGCCGCGGAGGTGGCTCAGGCGCACGACTTCATATCCCAGCTTGACAAAGGATATGATTCGGGGGTGGCACAAGGCGGAACGAACTTGTCAGGAGGCCAGAGACAGAGGCTATCCATTGCGCGGGCGCTCATCAGACGCCCGGAAATCTATGTGTTTGACGACAGCTTTTCCGCGCTGGATTTTAAAACGGATGCAAAGCTTCGAGCCGCGCTGAAGCAGGAAGTCGGATCGGCAACCCAGATAATCATCGCGCAGCGTATCAGCACAATCATGGACGCAAACAAGATTATCGTAATCAATGAGGGCGAGGTTGTGGGTATCGGAACACACAAAGAATTACTGAAAACCTGTGAAGTGTACGGTGAAATTGCCAGATCACAGCTGTCAGAGGAGGAACTAGCTCATGAGTGAAAAAAGCAAACTGGCACAAGAGCAGGAAAGGCATAAATCGATGCGGCGCCAGGGCCGCGGAGGCGGGCCGGGCGGCGCGGCAATGCGTCCTGTAGAGAAAGCAAAAAACTTTAAAGGCACGGTTAAACGTCTTGTCCGTTATTTGGCGCCTCAGAAGACGAAGTTTATGGCCGTTGGCGTGCTTTCAATTACAAGCACGGCATTTTCGATCGTCGGCCCCAAAATTATGGGCAAGGCTACGACAAAAATTGGTGAAGGGCTCATGGCTAAAATTTCCTGGCTTTTGACGATGCAAGAAGCCCGAACTCACAATTATCCTGCAAGCCATATGGCTAAACTTATGAATCAGCCTATTCCGTCGTTTGATTTTGGATACATCGGAAAAATTCTGATTTTCCTGGCAGTGCTATATGTGATCAGTTCTCTTTGCAGTTACGTGATGGCGTATCTCATGTCCACGGTATCGCAAAAAACAGTGTATACCATGCGAAATGACGTCAAAGAAAAGCTGAACCGCCTTCCGCTCAAGTATTTTGATACACATACCCATGGCGATATTTTGTCGCGTGTAACCAATGACATGGATAATATCGCGCAGACATTACAGCAGAGCTTGACACAGCTGATCACGTCGGTGATTTCGATTGTCGGCGTACTGATTATGATGATTTCCATCAGCCCGCTTTTGACGCTGACAGCGCTCGTCACACTGCCGCTTTCGGGGCTTCTCACTGTTATGATTGCAAAGAAATCACAGAAATACTTTATAGGCCAGCAAAAGCAAATCGGCCTTTTAAGCGGCCATGTTGAGGAAATGTATTCCGGACATAAAATCGTTAAACTGTTCGGAAGAGAAAAAGAATCCATCGAGGAGTTTCGCAAAATCAATACAAAGCTGTACTCCGCAGGCTGGAAAGCGCAATTCATGTCCGGTCTGATTATGCCGGCCTTGAACTTTATCAATAACTTGGGCTATGTGGCAATCTGCGTATTCGGCGGATTTATGGTAGCGAAAAGGATGCTGGAAATCGGAGATGTGCAGGCGTTTATCCAATACATGCGATCATTCACGATGCCGATCGTGCAAACGGCAAATATTGCCAACATCATTCAGTCAACCGTTGCGTCCGCGGAGCGTGTGTTTGAGATTCTGGATGAAGCTGAAGAGGTTCCGGATGCTGAAAATCCAGTGGTACTTACAAATCCAAAAGGCGAAGTACATTTCAGCCATGTTCACTTTGGTTATTCCGATGATAAAATTCTCATGGAGGATGTCACCATCGATGTAACTGCAGGGCAGACGATCGCTGTTGTTGGGCCGACAGGCGCAGGGAAAACGACGCTTGTTAATCTGCTGATGCGGTTTTATGAACTGCAGGGCGGACATATCGGCGTCGATGGCATTGATATAACCGAAATTACGAGGAGTGATTTGCGTGGGTCGTTCGGAATGGTTTTACAGGATACATGGCTCTTCAAAGGAACGATCAGAGATAATATTGCTTACAGCAAACTGGATGCTACGGATGAAGAAATCCATGAAGCGGCCAAAGCCGCAAAGGCTGACCGCTTTATAAGGACGCTTACAGATGGTTATGATACGGTGCTTAACGAAGAAGCATCGAATATTTCACAGGGACAGAAACAACTGCTAACGATTGCCCGCGTCATGCTGGCAGATCCGGCTGTGCTGATTCTCGATGAAGCGACAAGCAATGTCGATACGCGAACGGAGCAGTTGATTCAAAAAGCCATGAACAATATGATGAAAGGCAGAACCAGCTTTGTCATCGCGCATAGATTATCGACGATTAAAAACGCGGATCTCATTCTCGTCATGAATCAAGGGACGATCATCGAGAAAGGAACGCATGAGGAATTGCTTGCCGCAAGAGGTTTTTACTCGGATTTATACAACAGCCAATTTTCACACTGAGGTTATTTGGCGTATATGTACAGAATCCCATCGGTCAACGTAACGGTATGCGTGTCGCCGATTATGATTTCGACGAATTGCAGCGGCACATAGGTGGTCGCATTGATCAAGACGGGGGCCGCGCCGCAGTTGACGGCAGGTTCCTGGCTATCTTCAATTTGATATTGATCCTTGCCGAGGGTCACGCTGGATTTGATTTTTCCATTGTCTATGGTTGCCGTTTTGGAAGCGGCGTCCCAGGAAACCTCAAAACCCAAATGTTCGAATACAATTCGAAGCGGAATCATCATTTGATCGTTTTGCGTGAAGATGCCTGTAGGTGACAGGTCTATCGTATCTGGGATTTGATCAATTGACTGTTTGACGATGGCAACGGATTCGGCCTCGGCCTGTGCGGGATAACTCATGGCTGCGATTCCGACCCAGGTAAACAACAAATCACCTTTTTTTATTTCAGTAAGCGCGACAGTCTGTTCACTGCCCAATTGAGTGATGGGCGTATCTTTTGAAATGGTAATGACAAAATCTCCGTCTGTATTTAGAAATCGCATGCTGTCTTTTGTTGCTTCGATAATTTCTCCGACTCTCACCAGTTTGGCGTAAGAGCTTTGCTTATCGACATTGGTTACAATCGCGATGCATTTGGATTGTGGTGGGATGCTTCTGGTCATGGCTGGAGAATAATACGCCATGATTTGTTCCTTCTCTTTTAACATGCTGAGATCCAGGAGTTTCCCCGTCTGATTGTCCAGAAAAATGCTTTCGTCGCTGACGTTGAGCAAAATTTCTTCACTGGGGTTTCCCGAGGTCTGGATCAGAATAGAACTGTACTTATCGTTATGGTGGATTTCGCGTATTGTTGCAAAAGCGTATAGCGTTTCCGGAATCTTAGTTTCGTTAACATTGATTTCGTTCGCAAGAGCGGTTTGGGAAAATGGCGCGATCATTGCGACCATCAAGCCTGTCAATAAAATCTTTTTCATCTTTTTCATAATTGCCTCCATTGCTGCTAAAGCAGCCACATCTTGGTTTTTACTGATATATTTAAGACGAGTTAGAATCAGATATGTTCCGGAAATTCATATTACAGTTATGTTTCTAAAAATACTTTGGTGATGTAAAGGCCGATTGCAACTCCCAGTATACTAAAACAAAGATTTAGACAAATATTCAGACCGCACGCCATATAACGTCCCGCGGTGAACAAACTTACGGTTTCAAGACTGAATGCTGAAAAAGTACTGAGGCCCCCAAGCAGCCCCGTCACAAAAAACAATTTCATTTTTGGAGAAACTGCATTTGTCATCATATCCGCTCCGATGATAAGGCCGATAAAAAATCCGGCGCTGACATTTGATAAAAGCGTGCCGAAGGGGAAGATGGAATAATTTTTAAACATTAGCGAAAACAGATACCGTATACATGAACCGATAAAACCACCCGCTCCAACATAAAGAAAAGACATTGTAAGCGCTCCAATCTACGATTTAGTGAAAGCTACTGCAAATTTGGTGAAATCTACTGTATTATTGTACTTTCTTTTAGGAAAAAATTCAATAAAAAAACTCCAGCCACTCGGGCCAAAGCTTTTTTATTGAAAGTTTCGAAATTTGTAAATTTATTATTTATTAGTGACATCCTTTTTTCTGGCAAATATCGCAAGCAGTGCGGATAGTGAGAATCCTAACATTAGTAAGTTGAATGCTACGTCATTATCAAGTCCGGTCTGTGGGATATCCGCAAGAGGAACTTCCTCATCTACGATGATCATTTCAGGCCCCAACTCAACTTCTTCCGGTCTTATCAGCGGAACATCAGGGTCTTGGATATCGGTGGTTGGTGTGGTGGTTGTGGTGGTTCGGCCACCGCCGCCGCCACCGCCGCCGCCACCGCCGGTCGTTGCGTTGTAGAAGGTTACCGTTCCAATGCCATCTTCTTCAATCGCTATGTCGGACGATATCAGGCCTGCAGTTCGGGCGCCTTCGCCTATAGCGTAGGTTACTGTGTAGGCGAATCCTTCACCTATTGGTGTACCGTCTCCATCCATTACCTCTTCTACCGTATAGACGCCTGCAGGAAGGGTTATTTCAATTTTGTCAAAACCATTTTCTGGCGTAAGTTTAAATACATTTTGTTGGCCGTTAACGAAGTATGGTTCATTATCCTTATAGAGTTTAAAGAAAAACACGTTGTTACCAGAT
>Ga0123353_10002599_pt1 | contig 22473 bp, 17 predicted proteins | sample TergutLab28metaG_3_FD_92763 | JGI IMG/M metagenome (GOLD analysis project Ga0123353, IMG submission 92763) | Labiotermes labralis P3 segment gut microbial communities from Petit-Saut dam, French Guiana - Lab288 P3 | ecosystem: Host-associated > Arthropoda: Insects > Digestive system > Gut ... | reverse complement strand
CCATCGCGAAATTTTCTGCACCACTCCCTAACACATTTGTCACTCATACAGTTTGGTCCATACACTGCACTCATTCTGTGATGAATTTTAGCTGCACTATGACCTTCAGCTTGCAAAGAACGAATCACTGCGCGAATCTCACACTTGCCCGGAGTTTTTAAAGCAGTACACATGTTAACATGCTCATAGCACAATGAGAACTAAGCACAATGGCTGGCCGCGTCGTGTGAGACGAGGCAATTGTTTATCGCTCGGTACTGTGCCAGTGCCAGGTTGCCATTTTTACTGGACTGCCCACACTAGCCCACCGGACGTTGATTTCCGAATATGACTCGTAATTATATTAATTATGCATAATGGGCAGTACAAAAAAGTAATATCTTGTAACAGTGGAAGCATTCAACACTTTATATTTTGAAGTAAGGGTGACAAGAAGTCTGCATGTAAAGTTGCTTTTAAGTTCCGTGTATGTGATTTTTATATAAGTATGTTGAGACATGGTGATGTCTTAGATATGCTAACTTTTAAGGTACAAGGGTTGATGTGTGGTGGATGGGCCACCACGTCAAGCTGTGCTGTGTGTTGTGGCTGATCAAATCATTAACACAGAGGGTGACATCAAAACTGAATTTTGCATATACTCTGTAATTCAGCTGAATTAGCAGAATATAAATTAATGCTTTCAAAGGAATTACTGCTGGTCTCTGACACCACCATCTCTCATCATCAATGCCATCATCTAAGGACCACAAAGATTATCACCACCATGGCAAGTATCGCTTCTATTTCAACTTACAACATTCAATAAATAACACACACATCTACTGCTCAACTAGACCTTGACCTGGACCTACAACCAATGTTCCCCCTAATTTTTAATGGCCTGTAACAAAAAATATCAAGTTATGCAAATTTTTCTCCAGTTACGGTAACCTATGTGAGCACTACATTGAGTGTATGTACAATTACAAACCTGAAACTACTGACACTATTTTGTTGTTACTACAGTCATTCTCGCAGCAACTAAAGTGTATGTTTCAACAACACAAGATAATAAAAAAACAAACAAGACAATATTACAAATATTGTCTTATTCTTATATAATTAACAAAGCAAATATATATATCAATACAGTCTGTACAGCAATCAAAAAAATTAATTTAAGTTAATTTACTTCTTCTTTCCTTTTGTTGGCATTTACCCATTCTGTGTAAACAATACCTAGACTAATGAACCTTTCATTCTCTTGAAAGCTTTTAATACCCATCAGAATATCCATTACCAACCCCATTCACAGTTAACACTGGATGCCAGAAAAGTACCCCATCAGCCATCAGCTTTGCAAGGTCACTAAACTGTTCATTTTAAAATGCAAATTTTACCAGATCAGCAAAGTTTGTAACTAGTTTCCACTACATTTTTTCACTCAAAGCACATTTTAAGTCACTGTGCTGTTTCATTGTGACTGTACGTTGCAGACTACAACCTGCACTTCAATATTCCTTACATTATGCCACTCACAAAACAGCATATCCGAGGGACCAGCCATCCCCCAGGACACAACAGTATTCAATATGATAACTTTATACACCACCTGTTTTGATCTAACTCCATGGAGAACATTCATTGTTAAGAGGCTAGTAACTGCTCAGTCAGTCAAGCAATTCCCTACCTTTTCATGGAATCTGAAGATTCAGCACAGTGCTAATCAGCACCCTTATTTGTCCACATCCTGGACCACATGAAACATCCTATTCTGTTCATTTGACATTCATTTCAACCATCATCCCCACTCCTATGCCAACAATATGTTGCCACATCCATAAAAATGTACTGGCTCATATATAAACATATTGCCATCTGTTGGAAAACATGGGAACTCCATTCCTAATTCTTTTCCCAGCATCTATATTGGCTTTGGTTTACAATGCAAAACAACCCATTTCGGCTTCTTACTGTGCTTCAACTGGCGTGTGTGTGTGTGTGTGAGGGGGGCCTGGGTGCACGTGCACAACACAAGAACAAAGAAACATTTTCCAAAAAAGAATAGGTGTAAACTATAGATAAACATGAAAAAAGTACTTCAGTGGAAGGGGTATTCTACCATCCACCCAAATGGTCACTGCCCTCCACTTTCAGAACATGAATTTTGTGTATGTGCCACTGAGCTTTTCCATCCTGCTTTTCTTTTCCCCTTGCTTGTGGATATTACATACAGTGTTCCTCCAACTTCACTGGTAATTTTGAAGTGACTGCATATATAACCTTAAAATTAGTTTAGTGAACTGACATACTGTCTTTGAAGATAAATACCAGTTTTCAAGTAACAAACACTACTGCCAGTAGTAGTACCCAAGTTCTGAAAATGACAAGGATCAGTATTAATTCCCAGTGTGTATGCGTAGAAATCATCACATTCACTCACCTATTAGAGTCCATGATTGTGTTCAGGCGATGGGCTATTGTAAGTACTGTGCAGTCTTTGAATTCACTACGGATTGTTGTCTGAAAAAAATACATGCAACTGTTAGAACAACAAACCTTCAGACGCAAAATAATACTATCTGTTTTCTGTTGTCTTAAGAATGGAAAAACTAGCCTATACAATTCTACAGGGTTCTGATAATGGTGTACGTGGTGTGGCTATAAAATAACCGGACTTAATTATTTTCCGCTTCCCTGTAAACTTGGCAACAGCGAGTGGTGTGTGCTATTGGCTTGTGCTCTCCCCTCCATTCACGGTTATAATTTCAAAGTTGTGCAGCAAACAGTTTGGCCATAGTCTTTGCTTGAAGTGGATCATGTTCTTGTTCTCCGTCGGAATCATGTTAAGTGTTAACGTGGAGCAACATATCAATGTGAAATTCTGTGTGAAATTTGGAAAATCTGCTACAGAAACATACAATTTGTTCAAGAAAGTTTATGGTGATAAGTGTCTGTCTTGTACTCAAGTTTTCGAGTGGTTTAAAAGGTTTAAAGAGGGAAGAGAAGAGATCGGAGACGATCAGCGCCACGGTCGTCCCAGCACATCAAAAACAGATGCTAACATCGAAAAAGTCGGTGAAACTGTTCAACAAAATCATAGCCTGGGCATTCGAGCGGTTGCCGATTGAACTAACATTGACAAGGAAACTGTTCTAGAGATTTTACATAACAATTTCAACATGAAAAAAGTGTCTTTGAAGATGGTGCCGAGACTCTCACTCCTGAACAAAAGGAAATTTGACTGAACATTTGTGCTCACAATCTTCAGAACACTGCAAATGACCCAAACTTTTTAGAGAACGTAATAACTTGTGATGAATCATGGTTTTTTCAATACAATCCAGAAAGTAAGCGCCAATCCATGCACTGGAAGAGCCCCAGTTCACCAAGGCAAAATAAAGCATGGCAGAGCAAATCCAAATTTAAAGCAACGATGATTGTTTTTTCCGACATCCAAGGGATTGTTTAGGTGGATTGGGTGCTTGAAGGTCAGACCGTTAACCAGGTCTACTACAAGGAGGTTCTGACAAACCTTCATGAACGGGTGAGAAGAAGAAGACCTGAAATATGGAAGAACGACTCATGGGTTCTTCACCAAGACAATGCACCAGCACGCAACACCCTGTCTGTCAAGACGTTTTTGACGAAGCACATGTTGGAACATCCACCGTACTCACCTGACCTAGCCCCATGTGACTTTTTTTTATTTCCAAAGATTAAGTCTGCATTAAAAGGAACCAGGTTTGAGTCCATAGATGCAGTGAAGGCAAATGCAACAGAGCTCATGAATAAGTTATCAGAAGATGACCTGCAGCATTGCTTCCAACAGTGAAAGATTCACATGGAGCGGTCTAGGGATCGAGGAGGGGAGTATACCGAGGGTGACAACATTTCTATTGTGTAATTTTTTTAATAAAAAATGTTCTAACATCAGTCTGGTTATTTTGTAGCCACACCACATATAATATTTCAACTCATACACTCTTTGCACTATTTCCAATGTGTATATTGAAATACAATAAGTGTCAGGGACTGGATCAACATCTAATTTGATATTCATGAGTTTAATTACAGTGTAAATAATCACCATGTCATGACAGCTGATTTGGAAGAAGTCTGAAGACGGGTACCGAACCTGTCTCTAAAATGTAGTACATAATATTTCAATACATACCATGGAAAAAGCCCAGAAAGTCTATGAGTTGCAAGACTAGCTTATGTTACATATAGGTCAGCAAATGGACAGTAATTAACCCTTTCAATGGTACTGATCAGAAACTTGTACTGGAAATAAAATGTACACTATGGACAAAACTTTTAAGCTGCGGTCCTCTGCAATGCCACGTACACAGTGTCAAATCCTAGAAGACCACAGCTGAATATACAACTCCAAAAGAACCTCAAATCTCATGCACAGAACTACTGTGCCTGTCATTCTACTGCACTAGTCAGGACTCTTACATATCTTGAGGGTGATATTAGATGAAAGTATATCATCAATCAAAGAAACACAAGATGAAAATGAAGCTTTCAGAGAATACCACTCATTCACACTTAATACATGCAGTTCAACTGACAACTGAACTCCAAGTCAAAGCAAGCTTAACCCTTTGATGCCGGAATTAAATCCCCCCCACCCATCCACTTTAATGGCCAGTCGGCTATTTAAAGGGCTCACTGCATGACATATATATATATATATAAGTCGTTAGGCATCTAAGGGTTAATGGCCTTACACTTCCACACATACATGTAATACTTATATATATTTTATGTCACTTTCTGCATGTTAGGGGTGATGGTGGAAAGATCTCCTTCAACTCTCAGACATGCTTCATTTCAAACAAACTGACAGGATGGGAAACTAACCAAACAACCAATCAACTAGTTAGCTAGCTAGCTTACTAACTCCATGCAAAAGAGTCACTTAATGGAACACGAACATTGCTATCACATTCACAAGTGCCCCCAACTGTCCCTAGCCCAAGCCAGATCAACCTTATCTGTGTTCCCCACCCTGCTTCCTGAAAATAAATTTTAGTAGTATCTAGTATCCTCCTATCTATGCCTAGGTCTTCCATGTGTTTTTTTTCCTTTAGATTTCCCCAACAAAACCTGGCATGTCCCTATCCTCTCCCCCACATATGCTACATGTTCCGCCCACCTCATTATTCTGATTTGATCATAGCAACAATATTTGGTAAGAAGTACAGCTCATACAGCTCCTCATTGTATAGCCCTCTCCACTCCGTTACCTTGTCCCTCTTAGGCTCAAATATTTTCCTCAGCACCCTAATCTCAAACACCCCCGGCCTATGTGCCTCTCTCAGTGTGACAGTTCAAGGTTCACACCCATATAAAACAACAGGCAAAATTATTGTTCTGTGTATTTCAATCTTTACATTTGCGGATAGCACACTGGAAGGCAGAAGTTTCTACACTGACTGATAGCAAGCATTCCTTGACTTCAATCTGTTCTTAATTTCTTCATTGTTCAGTGCCTCCCTTGTCCCACCTAACCTCTTCTACAAAATCTAACATATACCTTGCTAATTCCCTGGCCACTGTAGTAAATAACTCTGGTCTAACCCTTATGTTCCACATGCTGAACCTCATGTACCCTTCTACTTTTCACATCATACCAAAGGATCAGTCCAAGTCTGAGGCATTCGTGAATGATTCGTCACATGGTAAGTTCTTTTGGTGAGAAGGAGTTAGCACCTCGCACAACCCCCAAGCTGGAGGACTACCCTCATCAGCTGTCTGCAACTGCTAATTAACTTCGAACAGTATTTCGTAATCTGCTGACCAGGTGTCAGGCAAATCTGAGAACTAAAAGTGGTCATTTCCATCCCCTACTCCAATATGCAGTAAGTCAACATATTTATTGTATCAGGAAACATAAGACCATTAACCTTTAGACGCCTAATGTCAACTACAGTTGACGTACCGCACCGCTAAACTCCAAAGTTGCATTTCATATATTTATTCAACAAATATGGGTACCGATTATTTTAAACATGGTATATACTCTCCGTTTTTTTCTCTTCAAAATGCAGTTTGTTTCATAATTCTAATGTATTTGGTTCCTGTATTATTAACATTTTATATACAGAATGTGCTAAAATTAAAAAATAATTCCGGCGCCAAAAGGTTAAGCTTGCCACGCGTACAGATTCAGCTTACCATTGAACTCCATGTACAAACCATGCCACTCACTCTCACATGATGCAAACAGTGCAGTACCTTCGCATATGACAGAACACATACCTGTATAAGGTCATCAGTTTCCAAATCAACAGCAGCAGTAGCCTCATCGAGAATGAGGACCTTTGTTTTCCTAAGTAGAGCTCTAGCCAGACATATCAGTTGACGCTGGCCAACACTGTGGAAAGAAATCAAGACTGTTCATCACAGCATGTGCAATCAAACTTCTGCATCTTTTAACTAAACCAACCTAAAATTTAATTTACATAAAATTACATAATGCCCAGATTTCGTCAATTTATGACAATGGTATAATTCACTATATCCTCACATTTTTTCCACAACCCAAGTTCTTTCTAATGGTAAATTTTTACATGAAACAAAATAACAGCACAATGAATTCTACATCTAACATTACCACAAATATCTGCAAAATATGTGACAACAGAAATATTTCTTCTTCATATACTGGATACAATCCAAGAAAACCCCTTCCAGTTGTTATTTCTTTCACCTGTCTTTGAATATTGCTCCAAACTCTCTGCTGCATGGTTTGCTTATATGTCACTTGACATAACAGCATGTTAAGGATGATAAATAATACAAAATATAACACACTTTGTTTTTGCATCATACCTAAATATATGAATACAACATCCACTTGCAACTGTTTTTTTAATACCATTTCACCATACTTCTAGGACTCACTAATGCAACACTTTTTTTTTATATGCCTCCACAGTTGGAAAAAAGGACGGTTCAAAAACTTCTGAAGTTTGAAGACCATGTATAAAGCAAAGTTTGACTTTTGAAATTACCTATATATCCTGAATATATTTACTTTTATGAGTTGCAAGAAATTCAAAATTCACAATGTCCAAAACATTAATAAAGTTTTAAAAATTCATACACAAATACAAGTAGATCATTGAAGATTCTAGTCTTCTTGGATCACCTGGAGATTGAAGTAAATAGCTCCTCTGAAATGCTGGTACCTACATACTAATTTGCATTTCATCATATCTCAGTAGACTGCTCCCAACCTCAACCCTCACAAGCTCATCATCCCCCTACTAGATTCTGTTATCCACATAAGGGTTCAAATTTATACATGGTAACCATCACCCCACATTAAAAAGGCTAAATCTGTCTCGCAATTCCATGGCTATTCAGTTATCGGACAATTCAGCTGTCACATCTGTTGGTCACTAAAAATGTTTTTCTGCCACCAGTTGTGGTACAGCTTAGTCAAAAACCCACCACTTCAGAGACCCACTTTGGCTTTGGGCAATGTTGTTACACTAAATGAGCACGCTGATGAAGATGAGGCACCAAAGGATGGATGTGGTCACACACTGTACACGTATCAAATGGCAGTTCCTTACCACATCAACCATGATGACAGAAAACAAAGCAGGCCCCAGAAATATTTAATTCTGACCCCACTACAAAATGACTGACAGCCCACAAACAATTTATTCAATCCATGCCCCATGAAAGCTCGGGGTACTGTGCAAACAGTTTACTCAAACCATACCCCAGGCAAGCTTGGAGTATATCAGTCACTACTAGAATTACTAATTTAAAATCTCAGCATACCTGAGGTTCTCCCCCCCTTCTGATACAGGATGCTCTAGTGCGTCTGGCAATCCCTTTACAAAGGCCTTCAAATGAGCATGCTCCAGAGCCAGCCATATTTCTACATCAGAATGACGGTCAAATGGATCCAAGTTGACACGCAACGTTCCTGAGAAGAGGACTGGATCTTGAGGAATAATTGTTAATCGTGACCTATTATGACAGAATTACCTTATTAAAATTGTTGTTACATCATTTTGCAAACTTGCTCTTTCTCAACACTTTATGCAAGGATCATCCAAAAACCAACATTGTCTTATGGCTACAAACAATATTTTCTCATGAACATACAAAAAAACAGTTATGGCATATTCACTAAGGTCAAGTCATAGGAAGCATGAATGACAGCAGTTGTCATAGTCACTGCTCTCGTCACCTAAGATGTAACACAGGAAAATTACTCTGTTGCAAGAAATGGTTATGAGAGTGGGAGGAGGAGGGGGAGGGGTCTGAAAACAAACCGGATGCATTAATCTGTAATTTTTAAGTAGAGGGTGCATCAGTGAATCAGGTGATTTTGCAACACTGTTTTCTCTGGTTCAGCAACACTGGGGAAGAGGATGCCACTATTGCCATTTTGCTGCCAACTTTAAAGCGTTTTAGTTGCAATAGAGCTGTGGACTGAAGCACAACATGCTTTTGCTGTGAAAGCATTTTACAAAAACAGTGATAGTTCTGTTTATCGCTCAGCGTGAATTTCGAAGAGAGTTCGGGATACATCTCAATCGTGCTGTTCCATCAGCCGTTGTCATCAAGAACTGGGTTCAAAAACTTCGACGCTATTGGTTCTATACTAAAGAAGAAAGGTGGTAGTGTAAAAACAGTATGTACACCTGAGAACATTGTGGTAGTGTGAGAGGCCATTGAAAGAAGTCCACACCGTTCTGCGCAACGCCACTCTGTGTCACTTGGGTTGTCTGAAGCCAGCGTTTGACAAATTTTACACAATATCTTCACTTCTACCCCTACAAACTTCAAGTTACTCATGCACTACAAGAACGTGACTATGTAAACAGAGATAATTTCTGCCAGACTTTTTTGCAGTTAATTAATCAAGACCAAGAGCTTGTAAACACCTCATTGATGAGCAAAGAATCTCATTTTCATTTATCTGGGTTTGTTAATAAACAAAATTTCCGCTACTGGTTTGCCACAAACACCACAGAAATTCATGACAGACCACTTCACAGTTCCAAATCACAGTACTGTGCGCAATATCTTAATTCCAATTATTGGTCCTTACTTCATTGACAATGAGAAAGGCTGTAACTGTGACTGGACCATGTTATGTTCACATGTTGGACAACTTCTTAGGTCCTGAGCTTGCTCATCACCCAATAACTGAAGAAATGTTTTTCCAACAAGATGGAGCTACGAGCCACACTGCACGAGATTCCATGGCAGCTGTGAGGAATTTGTTTCCTAGCCATGTTACCTCCATATATGGGGACATCACATGGCCAGCCAGGTCACCCAATTTTCAGCACGTGATTTCTTTCTCTGGGGGTATCTGAAATCTCAAGTCTTTAAAGCTCCAGCACCCCACACAGTTCAGGAGTTGAAATATCGAATTCAGTAAGAAGTCACACGAATTCCTGCGGAGATGCTTCAAATAGTAATGGGTGATGTTCGCAAGAGACTTACCGAGTGCCTAAAGTAGAATGGTGGTCATCTGAATGATGTTATTTTTGGAAAGTAGGACTTTTGTTTTCAATGTGTTAAATTGTTAAATTCAAAGTGAAAAAATCTAAATTCTTTTATATATATATTGTGTTCATGTGTGTTCAAACTAAATAAATGAAAGCATTTACTGTTCATGACTTTTTAAAAATCGCTCGATTCACTGACGCAGCCTGTATAAATTAATCAAGATACACCACATTTGTATTAAAAAAAAAACACACACACACACACACACACACACACAACATAAATTCGAAGAATCCCATACAAAAACACTTTTAAGAACTACACATACAAGTGTTTCCAGATTATACGGACAAATGGACAAACACAGCTCATTGGAACAAGCAACAAAGTCTTAATACATATAGGTCTGGAAACCAACTGTTTCAGAGATACTTAACACTGTTTTGCAGCAGCCTGTTTCTAGAGTTCTGAATACAAGTTCACGCACATATCATACAGTAGGATTCTGTAGAACTGTCACATATTTCAGTTCCTTTATTTTTTCACAACATTACCATTCCTTCAAAGGAAATTGCTTTTCGTTTCTCACTGTTTCACTAAGAGGTGCTCAAAGTTGATACCATAACAACAAAATAAAATATCTCTAAAATACTTAGTTTCTGGGCCTGTATTTATTAAGACTTTGTTGTTTGTTTCAGTAACCTCTATTTACTAATTAAATTTAGAAGTTAAGTTTGACAAACAGCAAGTACCTACACATGTTCAAGGAACTTCCGGTAGCAAGCCCCATTTGGATAATGGGCACACTAGAAGCCAAAGAACTATACAAGTCTCCTGTGGCCTCTGCCAGGGAATTAAAAGCTTCGTCTGGGACTTCACATGGGATTCTCAAGCCATTAAATACGCTACTTAAGAATGTGTCAAGGGTTTATTAGATTAAAATCGCATTTATTTTAATGTATGTACCGTGCATCTTGTACAGTCTATTATCCAGACCAACAAATGCATTTGCTTGTCTGGATAATAAACTAAAATTTCATTGTTCAAGTTAGTCTCGTTATTTCAAACAATGAACAAAATTTTTTAATTATTTACCACAAAACTCGTATTGTAAACCTATGTCTACCAACTAAAGCACATTTTAATCACTGCTGTCTTATAAGAAACACATTGATACTCAATTTCCACTTACCTCAAAGCATGCAGACCGAGTTCTGAGATATCCACACCATCAATAAGAATCTGCCCACCTGCAGCTTCGATAATGCGAAATAGGCTTAATGTAAGTGATGACTTTCCAGCACCTGTCCGTCCGACAATACCAACCTGCAAGATAAAATTGGCAAAATCAAGGAGACACCAACTTGTAAGACTTTTAATACTGTGTTATTCTGGGGTGTCATACCATTTGCAGTCCAACAGGTGGACAGGTTTTAGTGCACAGAAGATACAGGCAGCATGCTCCTCAAACCAAAATGATGCTAACTACACCACATTACAGTTAAGAACTACAACCAAAATCATGGTAACATTTTCCATTGTGAAAGCATCAAATTTCACACCTAACACCTTATTCATTCCTAGCCCACAGTCTGACTATCATACTTGAGGAATTTCATGAATTTCCTCAGTCCCTCCACACAAATCATGGATTATTATCTCAAATTACACAATTTCTTACTTCCACATCCTTACCAATTCATTATTCACACCATTCCATCTTATGACACAAAAATCTCAGCTACTGAAAGCACTGTTAAAAAACCAATAAATGCTGCACAACCACCAGCTGACAGAGCATAACTGTACAAATTAAGACTATCATAACTGTACAACTTTGCAAACAGTTACAGTGAAACACCAGAGGCATAACAATGCAAAATCTTGCAATGACTGGACCTCAAATTAAAGACTCACACATCCTATAAGCAATAAGTAGTGTGCAAAAAAAAAAACAGTGCAAATAGGAGGCTGCGGGAGGAGCCATCCTTGGTATCTTCCGATTCATGATGCCCATAAAACCAGCAAGCACGAGCACTTCTGACTTGTATCTATGAAGTGCCCCAGTTAGAGACCTGACAGGGACAGGGTGTTCACTCACATTTCTTGCAATTTCAAGCCACATGCTCGGGGGTGTAACCTCTTCATTTTGCACACTATGTCCACTAATAATCCCACCATTTGGTGCTATATTATCTGAGCTACTGACAATATCATTTAATAGATCATAACTTCTGTGAAGAATATTCAAGTAACCCAATCCCCATATCTCTTGAATTCAAACACATTCAAACATTACTTCTGGGGTTCAAGTCTGATTTTCTGTATACTATTTAAATAAGCACCAACTGCAGAAAGATAATAGCAGTTCTTTGAATTTAACCCTGAAACTTCTTTAATAAAGAAATGAGAGAAATTTTGGGGGTCATACATACATGAACATACACGAACAGTCATTGAGAATCTTAAAAACAGTTCTTTCACAACTGCTTGTTTATGTGCCTTTGTATGAATTAACTCACCTTCTCTCCACCCTTAACACTAAAGGAGATGCCTCGCAGCACCAGATCAAGTCCTTCTCTGTAGCGCACTTGATAGTCCTTGAAATCCACTTGTCCATTGTCCGGCCAGTTGCTTAGTGGTTGGTTGGTTGGTACATCCCACGGTGCTTCCTGTAACATCAAAAGTACATCATTTTTGCTGCCAGTTTTTCAGCCAGGCAGTCTCACCTTTGTAATAAATTTAAAACTTGAACTGGATTCTGATTAACCTCTACATGGAAGTACTGTGCTGAGAATTAAGAAACTACAAAGAACAGGTAAGCAAAGTGTCACAGCCTGCAACTGGATGAGCATTAAGAATACAAAAAAATTTAATTTTGCACATGTTCCATGCAACAGGCTGACTACATACATTTATACCAACAAACTGCACATATATTATTCACAACTATTTATTATGTCACAGTAATTTCTCCCATATGTTTTGGGGGGAGACCACCGATACAAGGGAGAATACCTATACAAAGCAATACATTTTTTATATAAAATGTTACAACACTTGTGCATAAATACAACAGAAGTAAAATTACAGCATCACTCAGCTAAAATATAGTTACAATAGAAATGCTAATATTATACCAGATGTAGCATACTGATGAAAGTGGCACTGTTTACGTTTACACACATATGCATGTGAACACACACCCATCAGATTCAGTACATAGTGATACACAACATTAGCCATGCATTAACATAATATATTCAAAAATAAACAGTAAAACTGGTATAAATGTTTACCACATCTAATATAATGCAGGCATTTCTACTGCAACTATGTTTAACTGCCTCATACTGTAATTTTAATTTTATTCACATTATGCACATCCACTACAACATTTTATATCAAAACTGTATTCCTGTACATCTGTGTTCTCATTAAAGTTGACCTATGCATGCGGAATATGTAGGAGAAATGAATAAACATAATAAACACATGCATACACTACAAACGTATGACAAGACACGCAGGTATGGAGCTGAAATGATCTTTTAAATTATGTGGAATGACAACATGAGTTCAAAGCACAACAGGTGGAAGTTCTGTCCAGAAGGTATCAACATTGGTGTCAGAAGTTTAAGTTAGGGGGACTTTCCTTGAACAGCAGTGTACCACTCTGCAGTATCTTGGCTTCCTTCCATTCAAGGGACTATCCTGATAATTCATATGTTGTAGCTGATCATTTTTGGTACATCTGTTTCTTAGGTTTGTTGGCATCAGTTATAGATGGTTCATGGCCATGCGTTGTAAGTTTAATCTGTCAATGTATGTTCAGGAACCGTTGGTGATAGGTAGAAGGGGTTGTGCAGGGAGAGATTTAAATGAGGAAACATTAGCAGCGGACACCAGATGCTAGCAGTCCAGTGAAAAAGCAGCTGCATGTGTGTGATGTAAATGAGGGAGTACAAGTGACTGTGTTATTTAAAAAAAAATGATTTAGTTGTTTAACTGGATACAGCACACCTTTCATTTTGTATCAAGAATAAAATTAATAAAAAAATAATAAGTAAAAAAATAAAACTATTTGTGATTTGGTGAACCACACCCATCTCCCAAAAGAGGTTCACCTACCAGACTGAGCACGTCGGGACAAACAAGATAAAAAGGGTGATCGTGTAGAACGTGGTACACTGAACACATCTGCTACAAATGCTATTAGTTTGCTTGTGATCAGTCAATAATTAAGGACACTTTTGTTGGAAAAATGTACCTTTTTGGCTGTATCTTATCTCCAATACAAGAAATTTTCCTGAAAATATACATCTGGGACTCTACTCCCACTTGCTACAAATAACCAAAGCTTCGTTGTGATCGGTCAATAATCATGGGCATTTTACGTGAAGAGTTACTCCTTTTTAGCTCTACCTTGGCTTCCATTTCACAGATTTTCCTGAAAACTGGTAAGCAGTACACTGTATGAATTCCCTAAAGTTAGACATCAAATCTAGTCCCAATGAGGAACAGAAGAAACTCTTTGTAGGTGCCAGGAAATGAACCACAATTCATTGGTCATCCATCCAATTGCCTATTCACCGTACCAAGAGGGCAGAACTAGCCCCATCAAAATAATTACAGTATATAACTGAGTTAGAAGTTACTGGTGAAGATGTGGTTACCATAACAGTTACATAGTCTTAAAAACAGCAATTCTCTACTCATCCATTTAATGCATGTATATTTGTAGGACATCCAATGATGTCTCCAGTTCCTTACCTGCTCTGTTTCCGAATACTCCTTGATTCTCTCCACAGCTACAATGTTAGTCTCCACATCTGAGGACATTCTCACCAACCAGTTAAGTGTCTGTGTGATCTAAAATGTTAAATAAAACCATATGAATTTAGCGATATAATACTGAATGATAATAATGCCTACATATTTTTACTGCAGATGCCTGGTGAACAAGAACACTGCTCTGTTGGTTCAGTGTCTACAGTCATGGTGTGCTGCTTTGATGAGTGTCATTCCACTGTGCTTTTATCATCATACAATTCAAGGTCATTCTAAATATGTACTTGCTTTAAATGCTGAGTTAAACCCCAATCGCAAGTCCCAACTCACTGAATTTCTCTGCAAGGGTACTTAAATCAACAGTCAAAGAGGAACCATTGGAAGAGTTCAAAAATACTCACTACAGTTCCAAGTGGAACCATTAGTAAACTAAAGGTTAACAATTCAATATATATTAAAAAAAAAACTGCGTTGATACTGACCCTGAATTGTACCTATTCATGGTGTATTGATGCTTCTGACTTCTTTTATCTAGGCAAGGACATAGGACTTTTTCAAGTTACAGGCACCCACCCACAAGAAAGATTCAGTTACACCCACTGATAAACTGACCAAGACAATGAGCAACAGCAAAGGATACATATAACATGATGTAGGCTCTAAACCTTTTTTGTGGGGTCAGTGAGAGAATTTCCAAAGTTGCAGCTTTTGCAGAGGTAAAGGCTTTAATCTGTGAGCAAAAAAAGTCACAAATACACTCATCAAAACTAGAACTCAAAATCCAGTGAATAAGAGTCCAGCATTTCACCCTCAGACCATAAAGCTTGAATTGGGGTGCACATATTTGGATTCTTGAAATAATTTAAAATGAGATGTGAAAGAAGTGACTACAAACAAACATTTAAAATAAACTGATAATAATAAAAAAAAAGAGGTTTTAAAAATGTACAGATATCGGCACAGGAATACAAAGCAGATTTTGCTTTCTCAGTTACATGAAAGTCTAAATCTAAACAAAAAACTTAATAAAATTATACACAATATTATTAATACATTTTAAAACCGTCTATTCCCCAAACGAATAAACCACAGGTCTCTTTGCTCCATATGAAACATAGAATATACTACGATGAGATGCTGAAGTATCTTCCCTTTTCTGTATCTAGCCAATCACGTAGAAATGTTACTTCACAAAAGCTTCTTGAGTGACAAATGCTAAGATGGCAGGAGAAGTTTTTGTTTAACGATTCTGTCAATTGCTAATATTGTGCAGTGCTGGTGGCAGATGAATGAGTAGACAGCACTGATCGGATTGATACCGAGAGGTGACAACTGAAATTGAAGAAAAACCTGATTTTGTCAACCACCTATCCCACATGCACTGGCCTGCGACTGAACATGGGCCAGTGCCTAAATGCCTGAGCTATGGTACAGCCAAAAACTGTTCTATCAGTACCAGCACGAGGCTGCGAGTGCAGTGTGAATGAAAAAACAAACAGATACTGGCCACTCCACTTGTAATGAAGGTTCAACAATTGTGAACACCTGACTAGCATCTGTGGTGGTTTTACGAAATTACTGAAAACCAAATGCATAAAATAATTCAAGTACGGATAAAAACTAAATGAGAATTACACCAGCCATTTTCACATTACGAAGTACTTCCTCTCACAAGAACCTCTTCCTGCTACAAGGGAATCATACAGAATTGTAGGAAGGTTTCCAAGCTCTACCTGCAAAGCATAGCTGACACTCAGACCCACAAGCCCTGGGCTCATGGTGTCCCTTCTCAGTACAGCAAACAATGAGGCGAAGAATATGATGAAATTTCCCACCATTTCCAGCCGTATGGCTAGCCATCTGTGAACATGTAAATATAAACGGAAAGTCATATTTTATTTGTGTCACTTCAAAAACGAACATTTTACATCCACTTGCATATTCTATAACCACTACATGAAACAATCACAGTGACACAGGGCAAAGGTCACATTTTTGGTCTCAATAAACCACTGTCACTGTGGTTTATCTGTTCAAAAATTCATCATCAACACTAAACTTACTGCACCCACAATGAAAAGTCAATCCAGCTAGTCGGACATGGAACCACAGAATGGTGTAGTCATGATCGAAAGTGCCAAGTTTTCCAAATAAAGCACAATACCATCCAAGTTATTTTCCTGTCAGACTTATTTCTGTGAATATTCATCAGGTTGGAAAAACATGAACACATACATGTATATACTAATTAAACAGAAACGTTTCTTGTTATAACTGTTGGCATATGCAAACAGGATCCTATGGACAGCCTGGGCTTTTGGGATGGTATATTTTGCAAACCAATAAATAGTTAAAGGTGAGTAATTATTTACCAGTCAACACGTCACAGTATCCCCACAGACCTGTACCTTTTATCAACACTACCCAAGAACCTCAAAATCTCACACAATATTGCACAACTTACAAAAAATCATAAGTACTGTTACATATGATGTGACCCAAAAAATACAAGAAATCATACATCTCTCTAGAAAACAAATAGGCGGTGGAAGTTCCTTCAAAAAACAAGGAACCACTCAGTGAATAATGCAACATTACAACCCAGAAAACATGAATCCCCACCCAAAATAAGCAAACTCTCTAGATGACAAACGTGTTTATCCAAGTGTTTCACGTCAAAGGTCGAAGTGAACACATGCAGCAGTCAAAAAACTTGGAAACTGTAGTTTTAAAGATTACAACGGCTGAATATAAAAATATTAAAAGTGTGTTGTAAAATAAATATAGCAAACCTGTTTGAAATTATACTGGGACAATAGCAGACCTGATTGAAGTCTACCTTCTCCTCTGATTCCTGTGTGAACCTCTTTTGCACATTATATGCTCTAATTGTTGGTGCACCTGCAAAGATAGTTTGGAAAATATCCAGTAAGAGATGAAGACTGAAAAATTAAAGATGAAAAGTGCATTTTTTAAATATAATGTTAAATTATGGTATCCCACATAGAGGATGATGCCACTTACGAGTATTACATGCTTCCTCCAACTGACTTATTAATGAAGATGTTACAAAATAAATAACTCACTTCACTTTTCAGCATACTCTCAGAGATACACAACAAGAACACGTACATCAACAGACAGCTTCAGTAACTCACACATTTACTGCAATGATGCTTCCCACAGCTCTCAATTTATGGTAGCAACAGTATTCTGTCAAGAACTATTATGAATTTCACCCTCCTGTGTTTAATGTATCCTCAAATTTGTAAATACACATTACAGTTACTTGGAATATGGATATGAGAGTTAAAAGCCTGTGTTTAATTACACTTGACCTGTCGGTATAAAAGCCCTTACAGCATCCTAACCAACATGGCACCATGTTACTGCCATCCTACCTGTGCTACTCTCTCTCACTCCACCTGTCCCACTACCATCCCACTTGTACTAGAGACATCTTACCTTGGATGCTTTCTCCAAAGTGCGAGTAGATAGGAGACCTTGAAACTGACTCTAACCTCTTTAGTTGACGTGAAGTGGCCACATAGAATTGCTGCAACAATCATAATTATAAGAATTTCAATATACTACTCACCCTACATGACTTTTTACTTTCTAATAATGTGGGGAAAGTATAGAGATGACAAATTTGCCTTCCCATAATATTTCAGAATGCACAAGCATGAGTTTCAGTGCATAAAACAAGACATACACCACACAAATGTCTGTTGCAGTTCATGAGTATAGAAATGGTGTTAAGATCTTCAGCACAGACACACTGTTACTTTTCCGTGACTAGTCATACATATAAACTGTGAGGAACCTAACAGCCAACACTTTCAATAATTCCTCTTAAGACCTGCTTCTTTCATTGGTGGCATCTCTGCACACCCTATACTTCTGAAGCTTACATTCAAGTATATGAGAAAAACCCACTGCCATAAAAAATGTTTAATTATCCCAGCAACAAAAAAAAAAATCCTAAAACTGACAATAGTCAATCCCAAGTGGCATGCACTGTAACAAAGACAGTTTTGTTTTTGTATTTCACTGACAGAAGGGCCACATTTGCAAAAGTTAAGTGACAACTTGCCAATACTAAATTTTAATTTTAGATTTGATTACACAAGGTGAAAAGAAATTCATTTTCAAGCTCTCCATAGTGCAATTTGTTGCTTCAGAAATTAAGTTCAAAATGTTTTGTGACCAGGTCCTAAGACATTTCGATTCTGGCTGTGGATGTCACCATTATCTGGGGTAACACACTTGTCGACAGTGTTGTCATCACAATAAAGAATGTTTTCATGTGTTCTTCAAGACACACAGTCCTCCTAAACAGGCCTCAGCTGTGATCGAATGATCACGGAATACACGCAACAGAATGTCATCAAGCACAGGTATTCTCACTACATCAGCCACGTAAACATTCAGATATCAACCAGTTTCAACAACTAAAGCAACATCTCTGTAAGACAAGGATGTGCTTGTATATGGACAGTGGCTAGAGACTGTACAAACACCAGCCAATGAAGATGCCATAACTGGAGCTGTTAGGTAAGGGGCATGAAGCAGCTCACGTACTATTGTACAAGAACTGGGTGTACATGAAATGTATGAAATGCCACTTTCCACAGTTGCACAGCTGTTTTGACATTGTCCTCCATGCCTACTGTAACAACAACAAGGCATCAACAGTCTGATCATTTGACACCTTGTATCATTTGACAACAACATTTGTCTCTTCAGTATTTCAGGAGAGGCACTGCAAAACATTTATGACCCACATGTTAACAAGGAATCACATTCTGGCAACCTTGTGTGTGTACTTCTTTTTATGCTGTATAATGAACTCTACATCCTAACAAAGAGACTGACACAAAAATTTGTGAAGTATATTTACACACAATATGGAATATGTCTGTGACTCCTTTATTTAAACACACAAGCTGGTGAATGAAATGAGACTTGCAGAAATATTCACTGTCACAACTGTAATTATTCTAAAGCTCATACTAATGTCATTTGCATTTTAATGAACTGCAGAAATTATACCTGGATGAAATAATATACGATGCCGATAGGAACAATCACAAAAATGAAGATTGGAGTGCTGTAGCTGATAACCACAAGTGTCGCAATCACCTGCAAGTTCACACAACAGCAATCAGTAACATGCAATAATCCTGATACTTACAATGTAAAATGTCAAATGAATGAACAGATTTATCACCAGAACACATGCCAAACTCCTTCATTGTCATGCGATATCTGAGGTTTCCAAACTAATGAAAAGTAAGCCTGAGGTCTGAGATTCTCATGGCAGCGATTATGTAGAGTATCATTTTCTAAGATGTGAAATAAACAGTTTAATGAATAAAACATAATTTTACACAAACTCCACTTTCCCTGCCCTGTTCAGATACTTGTTCCTCATACCCTGGTGGGTGGGAGGGAACTTGAAGACGTTCAAAACTACCAATATTCTACCACAAACTAACCTCCAGGACATAATACACGGCACAGTCCATTCACTGGCAAAGGGAACTTCATACCCACTTCGTTCTGTTGAAAGATTCTGTTCATTCTGACAGAAAACTGAAGATTTAAACTAACAACTTTGAACACGCTTTTAACTGGAAATGTACCTAGTTCATAAATAAGCTGTAGCTGCAAAACTACTCGTCTGCTGTTGTAAAATACATTTTTTTCCTACTCAGTCACAAATTCTATGAACCTCTCACCTGATCACATGCCTGAACAATGCCAAAGTAACTTACATTTTGTCGCTGCAGGAAAATTTACAATTTGGGATTGCAGGCATTACATAAGAAGTCATAATCTTCTCAAACATACATACACAATTACATTATATTATTATTTCAAAAGTGTTCTAATGACATATCAGTAACAATGACTGATAAAAATGCTAACAATAAGGAACTGGTTCAAATGTGAAAATTATGTTTTAATACACTATATATAATTCATAAATGCAAGCTTGAACACTAAAATCTAAGTTGCAAACCAGAATTTAGCAGCTATGTTAATTTCTTGATACATTAGAAATCATACTATGTACGTGCACATTCAGACTTCTGGGATGTTACACAGCAGCAATGGAAGTCAGTAACCTACATTTTGGGATCTGTCTGTCCCATCTTCAAGGGTTAAGCAGTCCAAGAACTCCTTGACTGTTGGTGATGGGACAGACAGGTTGCCCCAAAACGTTGCTAACTACCAATCTAAGCTATGTAACAACCCAGAAGAGTGAAGATATCATTTACACTGTGACAGAAGCCTGAAATCATGCACACATGCACATTTTTAGATTCCACAAGACTGCTTCTTCTTCATGTGTATTGATATGATGCTATTGTTTACACAAAATTCAATAGAACAATGGAGTCCCCTTTTATCATGTCCAAGAGCCTGGCAGATTTATCACACAGCACCTGCATCTGCTGGGATATCCTGTTACAGCTACTACACTCAGGGACACAATAAAAGGGACACTGGTATCTATTTTATGGCCTTCTTTATGATGTATGAGAATAAAGGTGAGACACCATCCTGAAACACAGATCACTTGTTGAAATGACTCTTGAACATGAATATTGTACCACCAAAATGTAGTGGTAACAGAGATGGAGAAAAAAAAATATTACAATTATGAAAGGAGTTTAAGTTAAAATTAGGAGCAATGTAAAAGAGTGAAACCTCGACCAAAAACCTCTGTACATTGTTGACAAGCTGAGACAAGTGAAGCATCACCATATCAATAAGGTATAAAATCACACAAAAATGCACTAACTAACTTCCTACACTACATATACCCTACAAAACGACTGTAACAGCAAACACTTCTACTACAAATCACAGTACAGAATCACACAGAGACTAGGGCTTGACAGTGATGGTGTAGCAGACACTTGAAAGCAGAGGCTTGTAGACTAACCAATTTAAAAATTTGTTGTGTTCCAAAATGTGTTAGAAAATCAGACCAGACAAAGAAGAGCACTTGAAGATAAAGAATATTATTTATAAAAACTTGCTAAAAATACAGGTCATAAACTGTGTCCATCATTTGTATCAAGTGATTCTACACAGGTGTAACTTACTGTACTAGAGAAGTAAAAGAACAAATATCACAAATATGATACAAAATGGTAAGATTTTCCTATTCTAGAAAACAAGGTTTCCTTTCTGGAACACAGAAAAAGAAACAAGGAAACAATGACTTTTCAAGTGACCACATGCAGAGCTTACCATAATGCTCAGAGTCTGGCATGTCTACAGACTGGTAATGAAATACTCGTTACAAATATTTTTGCAAAATAAAAATACTGTTTAAAACAATTAACACTTCAAACACTTACAGTTTACTATATGATTAACTTCAAACACTTACAGTTTACTATATGATTAACTTCCTGGTAAACCAACTGAGAAGCAATGACTTCAGACTTCAAACATTTATGCAGTCTCGTAACAAGTTCCTTTCAGGTAACCGGTACAACAAAACTTTTTTTCAAACCAGCAACTGGATATATTTCAATTAGGGCCATCAACCAATCAATATTTTAAACCGATCAACATTTATTTTCCCTACTGAACCTCATACAAATAAAATGTAAGAAAAGAAAACATTCAACCATGGCAGTAAATACTACAATTATAGTCTTTTGGGACAGGACACCTGAGTTTGGTACAAACGTACCAATATTCTCAACAAACTTTGCATTGTAGATGTATTGGATGTGACATCAAGACATCTTGTTGGTGCATACCAATGTCTCAGTCTAACAAAGTAGCTAAACTTTAAGGGTTGAAATGAAGATGGAGGAAGTGCAAGACCATAATGTGCAGGCACACCACCATTTGAACTTCATACTTTACATGGACAATGTTGTTAACACTTCTTTGACAGTCGACAGTAACAATGAGCAAAACGTTACCATATAAAATGCAACAGCTTTTACAAAACTGTGCATAATATCTCAGTCACTGTTTATTCTTACACCAGATACTTATAAAGAGAAAGTCTTAGTACTGAGGCACACAAATGATCTCACACTAATGGGCATTCACAGTTAATTTAAACCATCTGTCAATGAATCCTTACCAAATTAAGTTCTGCAACTCTCTCCGTACTGTAAAAGTATACTGTTCTCTAAGTTTGACCACTTTCTTGGAATAAAT
>Ga0123353_10002598_pt1 | contig 22474 bp, 17 predicted proteins | sample TergutLab28metaG_3_FD_92763 | JGI IMG/M metagenome (GOLD analysis project Ga0123353, IMG submission 92763) | Labiotermes labralis P3 segment gut microbial communities from Petit-Saut dam, French Guiana - Lab288 P3 | ecosystem: Host-associated > Arthropoda: Insects > Digestive system > Gut ... | reverse complement strand
TCATAGTAAAGGTGAGTTCCCGTGCTCGAAATTCTTTCCCCTGCGGGTAATCCCGAGGGTGTTGTCGCAGCCGTTCAAAACGGAGCCGACGCTGTATATCTTGGTTTTTATGAGTTTAATGCATGTTTGGATGCACAGAACTTTACATATGACGAATTCGGACGAGCTCTTGAATACTGCCGCATACGCGGTGTAAAAACATACCTGACCCTCAACGCTCTCGCAACGGACCATGAGCTTCCCGTAATTGCGCAACAAGCCAAGGAAGCCAGCCGCTACGGTGTTGACGCTATCATAGTTTCTGATTTAGGTGTTATGCAAGCCGTGAAAGAAGCTACTCCCGGAATACCGATACACGCAAGCACACGGATGAGCATACATAACCTTGAAGGGGTAAAGATGGCGGCTGCAATGGGTTTTTCCCGTGTTGTTGCAGCGCGCGAGCTATCGCGCAAAAAGCTGATACATATTTGCCGGTACTCTCCGATTGAAATAGAAGTTATCGTCCACGGCACACTTTGTATGAGCTATTCCGGGCAATGCTACATGAGCGGATTAATGGGAGACCACAGCAATAACAGGGGTCAATGCTCACAACCATGCCAGCGCAACTACAGCACTGCCGGACATACCATAACACATCCGCTCGGGTTAAAGGATAGTTGTCTTGTCCGTTATTTATCTGATCTTGATGCAATAGGTGTAAGCAGTATAAAAATTGAAGGGCGTTCGAAGCGTCCGGAGTATGCCGCACTTGTAACCGGTATATATTCAAGAGCAATACGAGGAGAAAAAGCTCCAACACAGGAAAGCATAAAAATGCTGCAAAGATCATTCTCACGACAAGGATTTACAGATGGTTTTTATACCGACCGCCGGGAGAAAGATATGCTCGGAATACGCGAAGAAGACAAAAGGTCGGATACAGTATTGTTTGCGGCAACCCGCAAGAGTTATTTAAACGGCGAATATCAGCGTGTGCCGATTCGATTTGTGGGCTCTGTACAAAACGGCAAGCGTATAAAGCTTGCAGCGGCAGATGACAGGAAAAACTCGGCAGTTGTTTACGGACCGTACCCGGAAAAAGCGTTTCATAAAGCAATAACAAGTGCTTCTTTGCAAACGCAGTTACACAAAACAGCCGGCACACCATTTGTCTGCATGGGCGTTAGAAGTATGATTGACCGGGGCTTAACTATCCCGATGTCGTCATTTAACGAAATGCGCCGTGAGGTTTTCGCTGAGATCCTGGAACAACGAAAGCCGACACATATGAGGGTCGAAGGTGAATATATTCCAAGCAGATACCACTTTGAGAATGCAAATCATGATGATTACAAACCGGCAAAAACTACTCCGCCTGCAATAACCGTTGCATTGTCCGGACTGGAACAATTTTCTAAAGAACTTGAGCAACTGTGTCCCCGGATTATATATATCCCGATTACGGAATTCGACTATGAATCCCCCAAACTTCATGAAGTTATCAAAAGCGAAAACACCACCATTGCCGTTTCTTTGCCGAGGATATTTCACGACAGTGAGAGAAAGCGAATCGCCGGAATGCTCAATAAAGCAGCAAAACTCGGAGTTAGTAATGCACTTGTCAGTAATATAGGACATATACAGTTTGCTAAAAGGCACGGTATGACAGTCCGGGGTGATTTTGCGTTTAATGTATACAACTCAGAAACGCTTTATGTTCTTCAAAAACTTGGAATTAAATCGGCAACCCTGTCGTTTGAACTGCCGCTGAGCGAAATCCGTGAGATTTCAAAGCCCATAGACACGGAACTAATTACATACGGACGTTTGCCGTTGATGATAACTGAAAATTGTATTGTACGAAACAGCACCGATGCGTGTACATGCGACAGTTTCACAGGGTTGGTAGATGAGCATGGAGCCGTTTATCCTGTGATGCCGGAGTTTGGATGCCGCAATGTTTTACTTCATTCCAAAAAATTATTAATGGCAGATAAGCGCCGTTCAATATCATCTCTGGGAATCTGGGCAGAGCGGCTAAACTTCACTACAGAAAACGCAATAGAGTGCGTTACGGTAACTAAACGCTTTATGGGGCTAAGCGATTACAAACCTCCCGGCTTCACCCGCGGGATGTATTACAGGGCAAGTGATCAATGAGCAGTGGTCAAGAGATAGGGGAGTTTAAATGAAAAAAGTATTGCTTACGAAAAGATCGATAATTATAGCTTCTATATCGTTGTTTTTGGCATTGGTAACACTTGTTTCCGCAATAGCATTTAGCAGCGCAGGTCCGGTAACCGGAGTGGCAAACACTATTACCAGACCGGTCAGAGCACTTTCATCAACGGTTGCCCGGACATTCGGCAATATATTTGCATCGATTTACAGATATGAAGAGCTGGAAAACCGTTACGAAGAGTTGTTGCGCAGTTACGTCCGGCTTCAGATGGATGTTATTGACACCGCTGCAATAGTCGAAGAAAATGAGTCGCTGCGGATGCAGCTCGACCTTCGCGACCGCAATCCGAATATGAGGTTGGAACAGGTCACTCTCGAGAGCATGAACAGCGATAACTGGACTTCGACATTTACAATTAACAGAGGGTACGCTAACTCCGAGGTCAGGCAAGGAACACCTGTTTCTACAGAATATGGCGTACTCATCGGACAAGTGTCTGAAGTGGGGGCAACTTCTTCAGTCGTTATAACTGTGCTTGATACGAAATTTTCCGCTGCTGCATTTGTCGGTGGGGATACACGCGAGGATGCGGATGGAACGGTTACGGTCAAAGGCGATTTTTTACAAATGCGAAACGGGTTGTTAATAATCGACCATATTGACGATGACCTTAACATTTTGACCGGAGCATCTGTATTTACTTCAGGTTTGGGCGGGGTTTTCCCTTCCGGATTACATGTGGGTGAAGTTGTAGCCGTAGATACACATGCAAACGGGATTGGCCGTTATGCCACTGTAAGGCCTTCACGTGATATAGAAACCGTTCAAAATATCTTTATTATAATCGACTTTGAAAATCCAGAATAATGAATGTGGTGTATTAATAGTAAATGAAAAAGAAATCACTGATAATATTAATACTTCTCCATTCATTGCTGTTGATGGTTGTTTATGTTTTCCAAGGTATGATTTTCCCGTTTATGAGGCTTAACGGATTGGTTCCGTTGCTTCTACCAACTGCTGCCGCAGGAGTTGCACTTTATGAAGGGCGGGATATCGGAGGAATTACGGGACTGTTTGCAGGAATATTGTGTGATATATCATTTAACCAGCCTGTTGGTGTTTTTACGGTTTTTTTAACAATAACCGGACTTGTTGTAGGGGCACTTGCAGATACGATAGTTCTTCGCGGATTTATCACATATTACATCATTACCGGTATTGTGCTGGTGGTCTCCGTTTTTGTACAAGTCTTTCCGTTTCTTATAATCTTAGATAATAATATTACTATATTTACGCTGTTACCGACAGCAATTGAGCAAACAATATACTCTCTGATCCTGGCACTTCCGATATGGTTCTTTATAAGAGCACTCGGCAACTGGACAGACAAGCTGAAAGGATAGAAGTTTCAATGCAAAAGATGTACAAACCGGCGAGAATAGGCCTTTTGATTGCAGTTCTTGCTGTTATGCTAACGGTTTATGTATCCGCTTTATTCGTGATTCAGGTATATGATCAGATTGGAGCAGATGAAGGGCAATCACCTCAGAGGATCATAACCAGAAGAACCACACTTAATGCTGCGCGTGGAAACATTTACGACCGCAACGGAGTATTACTGGCATCCGGCAGACCTTCATATAACATTAAAATCGACCGCCGTGCGTTGCTTCTCTCCCCAAACCCGAACGAAACTATACAAACCCTTATACATGCAGCGATAGACAGAGGCTTAAGTTACTCGGATACATTCCCTGTGACCCGCGGAGCACCCTTTGAATTTCTTAACATGTCCGCAACACAACGAAGCCGGCTCGATCAATACAAGGAGTATTTTAATATAGATCCCGATATCTCTGTATCGGAGCTTTTGGCATGGATGCGCGATCACTACAAAATAGACTATACTATTGGAATTTTGGAAGCCAGGCTCATAATCGGAGTCCGCTATGAGCTTGAGGTCAGAGCAATAGTTCACGCAATACGACCTTATAATTTTCTCACTGATGTTGAAACTGATTTTGTATCATACCTTGAAGAGCAGGGATTGATTGGAGTTTACGCAGAGAGCACTTTTGTAAGGGAGTATCATACGTCCAGTGCAGCTCATATTATCGGCTATACCGGGTTGATGACAGCCGAAGAATATGAGGTTTACAGAGATCTCGGTTATCCAATGGATGCGATTGTCGGCAAAATTGGCGCAGAGCTTGCGTTTGAAGAGTACTTACACGGCTCTTCCGGAGAAATGGTTACAAGATTAACCGAAGACGGAACAGTAATAAGCGTAGAAGTTACAAGTGACCCGGAACCCGGCATGCATGTGTCTTTGACGCTTGACCTTGACTTGCAAATTGTAACTGAGCACGCCTTGCGAACACATATAGACAGGGTTAATCTCACCCGTGAACAGCTTCGTTTGAATGCAGACGACGATGAGGAGGAAGACAATACTATTCGAGGTGGAGCTGTAGTTGTCACTAATGTAAATACCGGCGAGGTACTTGCATCTGCTACATATCCGACGTTTAATCTCCAAACATTATCGGAGGATTGGTTGTTTTTGAATACAAATCCGAATAACCCCATGCTTAACAGAGCAACGCACGGCAGATACATCCCCGGCTCTACATTTAAAATGGCAACGGCACTGGCGGGTCTTCGGCATATTCCGCGTTTCGGCAATAATAAGTATTATCCGATATATGACGAGGGTTCTTTCACAAGATATGCCGATGCAGGGGAAGGATTTGTAGCGAACTGCTGGATATTTAATCGCGAGCGCGTCACACACGGCTGGGTTCATCTTACACAAGCGTTGGAATGTTCCTGCAACTACTATTTCATTCAAATGGCGGACTGGTTGCCGGGCGGAGGTCCCGAGGCAAGAGCAAACTTAATTGCAGAAGCAGCTATGGATCTTGGTCTTGGTGTCAGGACGGGGCTGGAAATTTCTGAAAGCACAGGGAGACTCGCTACCAGAGAAGCAAGGGAAGCAGCGACAGGATATTCCGGATGGTATGCCGCTGATACTATAATGGCAGGTTTTGGACAAGGCGAGAGCCGTTTTACACCCGTACAGCTTGCTAATTATGCCGCAACGATAGCAAATGGCGGAACCTTGCATTCGATGACGCTTCTGCGTATGATAAGATATTCTGACTTTTCCGGAATATATAAAACAAGTGAAACCGAGGTTCTCAATGTGATAGAAGAAACCGAGTTTATCGAATGGATTCAAGAAGGAATGGTTTTGGCATCTACGGGCAGAAACGGTACGGCGAGGCGTTTGTTCAGAGATTTTCCGATATTGGTTGCATCTAAAACGGGTACCGTGCAGATTGAGGGTCGCGCGTTTAACGATGGTGTTTTTGTTTGTTATGCCCCGGCTGATAACCCGGAAATAGCAATATCCGTAGTAGTTGAAAAAGGCGGTTCCGGTTCCGAGGTTATGGATATAGCCTATACCATTTTAAGACACTTCTTCCTGACACAAAGCACGTTTATGGCAGTACCTTATGGCGGATTAGTGCCGTAGCGGACAAATGGCAAATAATAAATGACAAATGATAAATAATAAGTAAGAAGTATAGAAACGGGATTATAGATGCGAAGCAATATTTTTATTAAAGGTGCTCGTGAGAACAATCTTAAGAACATTGATTTAGAGATTCCGCGTGATAAGCTGGTTGTTATGACAGGGATTTCCGGGAGCGGCAAATCATCTCTTGCGTTTGATACAATTTATGCCGAGGGTCAAAGGCGTTATGTCGAGTCACTCTCGGCTTATGCACGTCAGTTTCTCGGTCAGATGGAGAAGCCGGATATAGACTATATCGAAGGGTTATCGCCTGCCATTTCTATCGACCAGAGAACAACAAGCCGGAACCCCCGCTCAACTGTAGGTACAGTCACGGAGATATATGATTATCTGCGTCTTTTGTGGGCAAGAATCGGTATTCCACACTGTTATATATGCGGTAAGGAAATAAAGCAGCAGTCCGTTGATCAAATTGTTGATAGTGTTATGACCTTACGCGAGGCGACAAGAATACAAATAATGGCTCCTGTTGTGCGCACGCGTAAGGGTGAGTTTCAGAAGGTATTTGAAGATGCAAGGAAAAGCGGATATGTCAGAGCAAGAGTAGACGGAAGTATTTACGATTTATCCGAAGAAATAAAGCTTGATAAAAATAAAAAGCATAATATTGAAATCGTTGTTGACCGGCTTGTGATAAAAGAAGATATTGTCCGCCGCCTCACAGATTCAATCGAAACGGCTCTGTCGCTTGCAGGCGGAATACTGATTGTTGATATAGTTGACGATGAACGGGAGCTGTTATTCTCGCAAAATTACTCATGTGAAGAGTGTGGGATATCTATGGAAGAACTTACACCCCGGTTATTTTCGTTTAATAACCCGTATGGTGCGTGCCAAAAATGTACAGGTCTTGGCACACAGCTTCGTGTTGACCCTGCTCTGATTATACCAAACCCGTCTATGTCAATCGAGGATGGAGGTATTTCCGCTTCCGGCTGGGGTAATGTCAAAAATGACGGTATTGCGAAAATGTACTTTGAAGCTCTCGCAAAAAGATATAGATTCAAACTCTCTACACCGATCAAAGAACTTCCGGAAGCGATAATGGATATTATTCTTTATGGCACAAATGGTGAGAAGCTGCAGCTTTATTATGACCAGCCAAGAGGCAAGGGAATCCTTACCCAGCCTTTTGAAGGTATTGTCAAAAATATAGAAAGACGCTACAAAGAAACGCAGAGCATGTCGATGCGGTGGGAGCTTGAAAGCTATATGGCGGAGCACCCCTGTCCCGAATGTGACGGAAAACGCTTAAAAAAAGAAGTTTTGGCGGTTACGGTAGGCGGTATAAATATTGCAGCACTAACAGCTAAGTCTATTTCAAGAACTATGGAGTTTATTGACGGTCTTAAGCTTTCCGAAAAGGAAGAAATGATAGCTCATCGTATTCTGAAGGAGATACGCGAGCGGTTGGGATTTTTACAAAGCGTAGGTTTGGAGTATTTAACTCTCAGCCGTCAGGCAGGAAGCCTGTCGGGCGGTGAAAACCAACGAATACGTCTTGCGACACAAATCGGTTCATCGTTAATGGGTGTGCTGTATATTCTTGATGAGCCTTCAATTGGGCTTCATCAGCGAGATAATATCAAGCTTTTGAATATGTTGTGCAGACTGCGCGATTTAGGGAATACATTGCTGATTGTTGAGCACGACGAAGAAACCATGCTTGCTGCTGATTATATTGTGGATATAGGACCGGGAGCCGGGGTTCACGGCGGTGAAATCGTATGCGCAGGCACTGCCGATGATATAATGTCGTGTGAAAAATCCATTACAGGAAAATATCTGAGCGGATCAAGAAAAATACCCGTTCCCCGGTCGAGAAGGAAAGGCAACGGGAAAGCTTTGACAATAATCGGAGCGGGCGAAAACAACCTTAAAGACCTGACTATTTCTATTCCGCTGGGCATGATGACAGCAGTGACCGGTGTTTCCGGAAGCGGCAAGTCGTCTTTTGTCAACGAGGTTGTATATAAAGCACTGGCATCAGAGCTTAACGGTGCAAAAACACGTCCGGGAAAACATGACTCTATACAAGGCATGGAGTTTCTCGACAAGGTAATAGATATTGACCAATCTCCGATTGGACGTACACCCCGCTCAAATCCTGCGACATATACCGGAGTGTTCGGTGATATCCGTGATTTATTTGCTTCGACGCAAGATGCGCGTGCACGGGGTTATAAAGCGGGACGGTTTTCTTTTAATGTCCGTGGGGGGCGTTGCGAATCCTGTTCCGGCGATGGTCTGTTAAAAATCGAAATGCACTTTTTGCCGGACATTTATGTTCCGTGTGATGTTTGTAAAGGAAAGCGTTACAACCGCGAAACACTTGAAGTTCGGTATAAAGGTAAGAATATCCATGAAGTCTTGGAAATGACTGTTGATGAAGCTTTGGATTTTTTTGAAAATCTGCCGAAAATCAGACAGAAGCTGATAACTCTTACCGAAGTCGGACTTGGTTACGTCAAGCTCGGGCAGCCTTCAACGACTTTATCCGGAGGTGAAGCACAGCGTGTTAAACTTTCGACAGAGCTGAGCAAACGCTCAACAGGCAATACATTTTATGTGCTGGACGAACCTACAACAGGGCTGCATACCGCTGATGTTCACAGGTTGATTGACGTACTCAACAGGCTGACAGATGCAGGTAACACTGTTGTGGTTATTGAACACAATCTTGACGTAATAAAAACAGCGGATTATGTAATAGACCTGGGTCCCGAAGGCGGCGATGCCGGCGGAGAACTCCTCTTCGAAGGCTCCCCCGAGGACGCTGTGAATTGCGAGAGAAGCTATACAGGGCATTATTTGAAGAGAGTGCTTAGATAAATTGAAAATGGAAAATGGAAAGTTGAAAATTCCATTATGGCAAACTAAATCTAATATGAAGATAGTTCAAATTATCCATTAGCGTCCGGTTGGTAATTGCCAGATATAATGAGGATACTCGCCAACATATTTGGCTTCTTTAATTTTCAATTTTCAATTAATAAAAGGGATTTGTAAAATGGAATTTGATGCTGGTTTTTATGACATTGCCGTAATAGGAGCGGTGCATGCCGGTATTGAGGCTGCCCTTGCTTCCGCTCGCCTTGGAATGAAAACTATCTGTTTTGCCATAAATCTTGATGCTGTCGGCAATTTGCCTTGTAACCCCAATATCGGCGGCACGGGTAAAGGACATCTCGTACGTGAACTCGACGCACTTGGCGGAGAAATGGCAAAGTGCGCCGACAAGGCCTGCATACAATTTCGTATGCTCAACCGCAGCAAAGGCCCCGCAGTACACTCCCTGCGCGCACAAGCTGACAGACGCAGGTATCAGGAGATAATGAAGCATACGCTGGAGCGGCAGGAGAATTTGACGTTAAGGCAAGCGGAGATTGTTGACATTGCAAGACAGGGGGACGGTTCGTCTGCAAGACAGGGGGACGGTTCGTCTGCAAGACAGGGGGACGGTTCGTCTGTCTTTATCCCTCGGATAAAGATAGAGGGACCGTCCCCATGCCTTGCCGTCAAAACCCACACAGGAGCAATCTTCCACTGCCGCGCCGTCATCATCTGCACCGGCACATGCCTTGCCGGTACTACAATTGTTGGTGAGGCTATACAAGAAGGTGGACCTGACGGGATGTTTGCCTCCACTGTTCTTGCTCAGCGTTTGCGTGAATTAGGGCTGCGTTTTCAACGCTTTAAGACGGGCACTCCGGCGCGTGTCAATGCCCGCAGTATAGATTTTTCAAAATTGGAAGAGCAATTCGGGGATGAACCTCCGCCGTCTTTTTCCTTTGAACCTGAAGTAACACCTGTTAATCGTATTTCTTGTTATCTTACTTATACAAATGAAAAAACGCATGAGATTATTCGCAAAAATCTGCACAGAAGTCCTATGCATTCCGGTGCCATTGACGGTACGGGTGCAAGGTATTGTCCTTCTATCGAAGATAAGATTGTGCGTTTTGCGGATAAAAAAAGGCATCAGATATTTCTTGAACCCATGGGGCTTGATACTGAAGAAATCTACTTGCAGGGCTTTTCTTCCTCAATGCCCGAGGATGTGCAGATAGAAATGATCCGCTCAGTGCCGGGACTTGAAAATGCGGAAATTATGCGTCCCGCTTACGCTATTGAATATGACTGTGTTGACCCTCTGGAGCTTCTGCCTACTTTGGAATCAAAAAAAATCCCGGGACTTTATGGTGCAGGACAGTTCAACGGCACAAGTGGATACGAAGAAGCCGCTGTTCAAGGTTATGTTGCAGGTGTAAATGCTGTGCTCAAGTTGAAGGGTGAAGAACCGCTAATTATCAGCCGAAATGACGGCTACATCGGCACGCTTATCGATGACCTTGTTACTAAGGGAACAAATGAGCCGTATCGTATGATGACATCACGAACCGAGCATAGGTTATTACACAGACAAGACAATGCGGATATAAGAATGTCACATTTCGGCAACCGCGTAGGTCTAATTTCGGATGAACGACATGAGCGGGTTCTTAATAAGTACATGGAAGTAGAACGCGAAATAGAAAGACTCGAAACAACTTTTCTTCCGCCATCGGAGGAGCTACAAAGCTTATTGGCATCACATGACATGCCAAATGCAGAAGACGGTATAAGTCTTGCTTCACTGTTGAGGCGTCCGGTAATAACGTATAGTGATATTGTTGGATTGGAGGGGGCAAGACAGGGGGACGGTTCATCTGTCTTGTTGCCAACATTGAAGAAAAGTGGCTCTATTTGTGTTGACAAGACAGATGAACCGTCCCCCTGTCTTGCTCCCACCCCCGAAATCGCTGAACAAGTGGAAATCTCTATAAAGTACGCAGGCTACATCGCACGCCAACAGCGTCAGCTTGAAGAACTACAACGAATGGAAAATCACAAAATCCCTGATGACATTGATTATAACTCACTTGAAGCTCTGCGAATAGAGGCACGGCAAAAGTTGAATGCCGTGAGACCGCAAAACCTGGGGCAAGCCACCAGAATATCAGGCGTCTCCCCCGCCGACGCCGCCGCACTCATGGTATATTTAAAAAATCGATGTTAATGCAGGACAGATGAACCGTCCCCCTGTCCTGCGAGCCCCTGTCTTACGAACTCAGCCGGTTTGTTCCCAGACGAGGGTCTGGATTCTGTTTTATATTACCCTGGCGGTATTTTCCACGTCGCGGACTCCTCTGAAGTAGGAGTCCGTTTCTTCAGATATAATAAACGAAATATCCCTATCCAATCGCGATACTCTGGTTACGGATTCCAATATGTTTCGTGTCCGTTCAATATCATGAGCGGTTGCCGGTCCCATTTCAATCACATCGTCACCAAAAGCAATTGTGATTCCCGGGTCATCTACTATGTACCAAGTTTCAATTGCTTCTATATTCATAGGAATTCTAAACCAGGTACTACTATCCTTTAAATCAATAATATCCGGCATATAGAACTCGCGGATAAACGACCATGCAACTTCCGGATGCTCTGTTGTAGATGATATTGCAAAACTGTTATCAAATCTCATTGAATTACCTACTCCGTCACGAACAGGGAATCCTATAGGCACCGCATTAATGAAATAAAAATCAAATAACTGCATAACGTTCGGGCGTGATAAAGTTTGCCAACTCATTAATTGTTGCCTTTGCGCTATCCACTCTTTCTCGCTTATAATATCCCCGAGATGGGAATAATCAACCGGAGCATAAATTTTAACTATTTCCAATAGCCTTCGGAACTCATGTGTATCAAAGTAAGCAGTTCCGGTTGACCAGTCAATAAAATCATCAATCAAGAATGTGAGCATATTGTATAACAAGCTTTCTTGTAATATAGTAGGACCGAGAATAAAACCATCAAAATTCAACCTGTCAAACAAAGCAAGCATTTCATCAAATGTCCACCCCATTTTAGTGCCTAAAAGCCCTGCATCCCCGACTGCAACATCAATCGTAAACCAATAAGGCAGTTCATAAAGCGAATCCCCTTCAGATATCGCATAAAGTATATTTGGTAGAAAACTCTCTCTGCCAAGCTCAAAATCCTCATCCAGAAATGTATACAGGTCAGCTAAAAATCCTCTTGCCGCCAGTCGGTGAGGAGGTATTCCTATACGCAAGGGACACCATGGATCACCAAACAACATAATATCAGGCACCTGTCCAATCGCAATTTCTGTAAGTAAAACAGGAATGTCGGTTGGACTTATTGAACGCATTTCTATGCGGTAATCATCATTATTTCTATTAAAATCCATGATTGCTGCACCGACGAGCGGGTCAATCTCCGATGAATAAACAAGTGACAGTACATTTTTTGTATCCGATTCAATGTAACCACCTTCGCCATTTTCATTGGATACAATATGCCCGGACATCGGTCTTACGTATAGAACGTCACCGCCGGATACACTTAGTAAGAATCTGTTTTCCTCAATGTGAGTAATACGCATTACTGCTCCGAATATACCCAATTGCGAATACTCAAATAATTTTGTTAGTATATTCTCGTTTATGTCATACCTGTATAGAGCCAAACCGGAGTCAAAAAATATCGCCCCGCCTGTGCCTGAAAAAACACGCCGAAACCAAACCGGTAGCTCTATTGTTTCATCCCACGCTTCGTTTTCAACATCAATCACCTTCAGAGTTGATGACATTGAATCACCCAGAAGCACAAGAGGTGTATCATCGTCCGTAATGACAACTCCTCTAATATTATAATTACCTGATATGGTGAAAAGAGAATCCCCGGAACTCGAAATTACACTAACCCCGCTATATGTTTGCAAGGTTTCATTGAACACCTGCCAGGCAGCATAAATCCTGCTCTTTGAATCAACATCTGCAGACACAACCTGCAAATCCGGCTCATCAAGAAACCCCAAATCGATATCAGGCAACTCCTCTGTCTCTTGAAAGTTTAGCGGCACACCATAATCAGCATCCGGGTCGTAAACATCGGCCTCAAACTGAATATTCGACTCCCTCAACTGAACTTCTGCTCTTGTTTCGGGGGCTTCATTTTTGCAGGCTATTAGACTCACTGCTGAAAGCAGCAAAAATATTAACGTAATGCGAGGTCTTGTCATACTTGATTCCTTTCGTTTTAGTTCTTGAATCTGCTTCATAGTGTATCATATACGATTCACTAGTAATACTCAAGAGTAGGTGAAAATATCACAAAAGAAATAAAAAATATTTTGCGCCATAGCTTTCTGCTTAAGGTATTGTTCAAGCTGTTAACACAAGAGAACTGTCCCCCTGTGTTACCCCTGTGTTAAATACCACCTTTCTATATTAGTAAGGACAAGACAGTTGACCTGTCCCCCTGTCTTTTGATACAATACTCACATGACGAAAATCGGCAGCATTACAATCAACTCAAAGCTTGCTCTTGCTCCAATGGCGGGGGTCACAGACCTTGCTTTCCGGACAATATGCCGCGAGCTTGGAGCAGGACTTACTTACACGGAGATGGTCAGTGCCAAAGCTCTTGTCTATCAGGACAGTAAAACGCGAAGCCTTTTGGAGATTGGGGAAAATGAGCATCCTGTAGGAGCACAGATTTTTGGCAGTGATATTGGTTGTATGGCAGAGGGTGCTGCGCTCGCACTTGAAATATCCGGAGCTGATTTTATAGATATCAATATGGGTTGTCCCGTAGGCAAAGTCGTAAAAAGCGGCGATGGCAGCGCATTGATGAAAGACCCCGACAATGCAATGAAGATAATAGAAACGGTTACAAAAGCTATACATACGCCGGTCACTATCAAAATACGAAAAGGCTGGGACAAGGGTAACGTCAACGCTGTGGAATTTTCTAAAATGGCAGAGCAAGCAGGAGCTTCCGCAATCGGAGTTCATGGCAGAACACGGACACAGATGTACTCAGGAAAAGCAGATTGGGATATAATACGGGAAGTAAAACGTGCCGTAAGCATTCCTGTATTAGCAAACGGAGATATTTTCAGTGCCGAAGATGCAGCAAAGATATTAAAGTATACCGATGCTGATATAGCAATGGTTGCAAGAGGTGCAATAGGTGATCCGTGGCTCTTTATGCAAGCGACTGCTCTATTAATGGGAGAATACATTCCCAAAAAACCACCCGTTGGTAAACGAGCCGAAACAGCACTCCGGCAGTTTGAGATTGCCGCCAAACAAAAGGGTGAGCGTATTGCTTGCCTCGAAGCGAGAAAACACTATACATGGTATTTGCGGGGTGTACCGCATTCGGGATATTTTAAAGAAAAAATATCAAAAGCAGAGACAATGGATGATTTACGCAGCATTACAGCAGGTATACAAAGGGAACTATGAACATAGACGTCGAAAAAGAGATAATTGAACGAGTCCTTGGCGGTGATAAAAATGCGTTTGAAGGTTTGGTTCTGGAAAACCAAAAAAACGTATATAATCTCGCGCTAAAAATGACCCGAAACGAAGAAGACGCGCTTGATGTTTCACAAGAAGCGTTTGTTAAAGCATATCGGCAACTCCGCAACTTCAGAGGTGACAGCCGGTTTTCCGTATGGCTTTACAGGCTTACATATAATCTGTGCATTGATTTTCTGAGGAAAAAACCAAAAACTAATATGGTTTCTCTTAGTTATGATGATGACAGCGGCGATACAGCACCTCTCGAAATTCCTGACCTGCGCAGCCTGCCGGAGGATAGCACAATCCGAAATGAACTGCGAAAAGGAATAACAGAGAGTATTAAAGAGCTTCCGCTTAAGCACCGGGAAGTAATAGTTATGCGCGAAATATCGGACATGAGTTATGATGATATTGCGACAACTTTGAAAATAAATGTGGGTACTGTCAAGTCCCGGCTCGCCAGAGCACGCTTAAAACTCATAGATATTCTCAAGGAAAAGGGAACTTTTCCGGACAATTACCGTCTAAAAATGCAAAAGGAGGTGGAGCAAGATGAAAACTAACTGCATTGGAGTCGCTGAATTACTGTGCGCATATGCAGACGGCGAACTCGAAAAATCAAAGATTCATATTGTGGAAGACCATCTCCTCATTTGTGAAAATTGCTCCGCCATTCTAAAGCTATATAGAGAGATTTCAACTGCTATTGACGATACAAATGTACCTGCACCCGAAATTTTGCGTCCCGGCGTGATGAACAGGATTCAACACGAAGAAATATATACCGACACAGAAAAAGTAAAAAAGCGCAAACAATATCATTTTATACTAACCAGATTTGCACCTGTTGCAGCGTGCCTGATAATAGGCTTGGTTATATGGCAACCATGGAGGAACTATCTCGATATGTCGAGCGAAAGCGCTATGCCTGCTGCGCCAATGGCTGAGCCTGCGTTTGACTTAATGCAAATCGCGCCGGACTCCGACGCATCTGACTTTGGTGTTTCTCCGGAAGATACAAGTATTGCCATTGACGCAGATACGGGCGGAGACGCTGCGGGAGGAAATAGTCTTGTTGATGACGATTTTGAATCAGACGGGTTTTACCGGATATTCACAGATCAAGATAATGAACTCCTTCAGGAGCATATAAACGGTGCATATGCGGAAATAATTATTACAGGCGAGCTTCCCGCACTACTGGAAAGCTACATGCCGCAAGCCTTCGGACCCTGGTTCGAGTGGGATATAGTCTTCGAAATCCCGAGCACAGAAATCCCGGTACTCCTGGATGAACTCGAAAACCGCGAAGAGTTTACAATAAATCGCAATGAACAAAACGCAAACAGCTTGTATGTTATGGTGTTTTTCTCGTTCGGAGATTAGGGCAAAAATAAGAGTGATAGGAAAATCCGGCGCGCAGTCGGGTATGGTTAAATAAAAGGAGAGTCAAACGGAATAATTAATTGGATTGTCTCACAGCGAAACTTTAGTGTAATATATGTCTGTCATGACGAGCGCGGTTCTGACAGGCATATTCCTTTACATATTTGCATTTGTAATTTGCAAATTGTATGTTATAATGTCCCCACGTCATTAGCGAAATCAAAGATTCCGATGGCTGAGGGGACATTGAAACGCTTGATTTTATGGCTGCGCACGGCGCAGGTATATTGTTCTCTTGTTATAATAATACTTCACTGCTATAGACCGGAGAGAATAAATGGGAAAAATTATTGCTGTTGCCAACCAAAAAGGCGGGGTTGGGAAGACTACGACTTGTGTAAGTCTTTGTGCTGCTCTTACTGAATTGGGAGCTAATGTTTTGCTTTGCGATATGGATCCGCAGAGTAATGCCACATCCGGAATGGGTGTCAATAAAGACAAGAATATGTATAATATGTACAGTGTTCTAATAGATGGCGTGGATGCAAAAAGAGCAATCCATAAAACTCCGTATGGACATTTATTACCGTCAAGCAGCATTATGTCGGGTGCAGGCGTTGAGCTTGTAATGATGGATTCACGTAACTATGTACTTAAAAATGTTCTTGAAAAAATCGCCGATGACTTTGACTTCATTTTTGTTGATTGCCCGCCGTCATTGGAAATGCTTACACTAAACTCGCTGTGTGCCGCAGGAACGGTGCTAATACCAGTACAATGCGAATATTTTGCGTTAGAAGGGCTCAAAGACCTTATGACAACGATACGTATGACAAAAAAGGCGTTTAACCCCGAGCTTGAAATCGAAGGTGTATTGCTTACAATGTATGATTCGCGTACGAATTTATCCGCTCAGATAGCTACGGAGATTAAAAAACACTTCAAGGAGAAAACCTATAATATATCAATTCCCAGAAGTGTGCGTATTGCGGAAGCTCCCAGTCACGGAAAGCCGATTACAGAATATGACAGAGCATCGCGGGGAGCACAAACATATCAGGATTTGGCAAGGGAGTTCTTAAAAAGAAACAACTATATTGTAAAGGAGGTTAGTGCGGTATGAGTAAAAAAGGTCTTGGGAAAGGACTTGGCGCATTGTTTGGTGATGCCGCTGACGAAACTGCTTCGCACGATTTTGAATACCTTCCTATACAGCGTATAGAGCCAAATCAAGACCAGCCCCGTACTATCTTTGAGGAAGAAGAAATCAATACTCTTGCCGATTCTATGCGTGTACATGGCGTACTTTCACCAATAATGGTGCGAAGGGTCGAAGGCGGTTTTTATCAGATAATAGCAGGTGAGCGCAGATGGCGTGCAGCACGAGAAGCCGATCTTGATCAAATCCCCGCAAGAATCGTCATTGCTGATGACAAAGAAGCACTCGAGCTTGCAATGGTTGAAAATCTTCAGCGAGTAGATTTACCTCCTTTAGATGAAGCTCGCGGATATAAAGCCCTGATGGAAAATTTTAATATGACACAGGAAGAAGTCGCGCACAGGATGAGCAAGTCGCGTCCGGCGGTTGCAAACTCACTAAGGTTGCTCTCCCTGCCTGATGAGTTAAAAGAACTTATTTTGCGAAATGAACTGTCCGCAGGAAGTGCCAGAGCACTACTTGCACTCAAGAGTGAAGACCGTATGAAAGACGCCGCAAAACTTGTAGTCAGCAACGATATGAGCGTTCGGGAAGTTGAAGCTCTTGTGAGAAGGCTTGGCAAAGAAAAACCAACCCGTTCAAAACAGTCTGTTATTGAAGTAAATTACCTACTCGACGCACAAAACCGTTTAACTTCCGCAATGGGAAGGCGTGTAACAATAAAACAGAGCAGAGGCAAAGGAAAAATCGAATTGGAATATTACGATACGGAAGACTTTGATGTTCTTTTTGATTTATTACTTTCAAGCGATGGAAGTGAGGCATACAAGGATGATTGATATTAAACTGATACGTGAAGCACCTGAAGTAATAAAACAGAGCCTTTTAAAAAAAGGCGCAGATTGCGGTGCAGAAATTGACAGGATACTTGAGCTTGATTCACAGCGACGTGCTTTGATTACCGAAAGTGAAACCGATAAAGCCGAGCAAAATAAGGCTTCTAAGTTAATCCCTCAGATAAAAAAAGAAGGCGGCGATGTTTCTGATGAAATTAAGCGCTTAAATGCACTTAGAGAGAGGATTCGCGCTGTCGAAATTGAGCTGCGCGCTGTCGAAAGCGAACTTGAAGACCTTATGCTGGGCTTGCCAAATCCTCCCGATGACGATGTTGTTGCAGGGGGTAAAGAAAATAACGAGCCGCTCAGATATTTCGGAGAACCGCATAAATTCGATTTTGAACCAAAAGACCACATGGAGTTATGTGCCAAGCTTGGTCTTATCGACTACACTCGCGGCGTAAAGCTCGCCGGTAGCGGTTTCTGGATGTATACCGGGCTTGGAGCACGGTTGGAATGGGCGTTGCTTAACTATTTTATTGACGCTCATGTTGCCGACGGGTACGAATTTATGCTCGTACCGCATATGCTTGAGTTCGAATGCGGACTGGCAGCGGGTCAGTTCCCGAAATACGCAGATGAGGTCTACAAGATTGCAAATCCGACCGATGACCGGATTCATTATATGTTGCCCACTGCAGAAGCTGCACTTGCTTCCGTTCATCGTGATGAAATATTATCGGAGGCTGATTTACCGAAAAAATACTTCTCATATACACCATGCTTCCGTCGTGAAGCAGGTACATATGGAGCGGATGAACGAGGTATGGTGAGAGGGCATCAGTTTAACAAGGTTGAGATGTTCCAGTATACAACTCCTGAAGGTTCGCCTGCCGCTTTTGACGAGCTGGTCGGTAAAGCCGAAGCACTTGTTTCAGGGCTGGGCTTTCATTTCAGAACCGTAAAGCTTGCAGCAGGTGATTGCTCGAAGCTAATGGCACGCACATACGATATAGAGATACAGATTCCGTCGATGAATGGTTATAAAGAAGTATCTTCGGTTTCAAATGCACGTTGCTATCAAGCACGGCGCGCTGCGGCCCGTTATCGCCGTGCCGATAACGGGAAGATTGATTTTATGCACACTCTCAACGGTTCCGGGCTTGCAACAAGCAGGATTTTACCCGCACTTGTAGAGCAAAATCAGCAAAAAGACGGCAGCATTATTGTCCCCGAGGTGTTGCGCAAATATTTGGGCGGGCTGGAGATAATTAGTTAACAGTTGTGGTTTCTGCGACTGACGCGCAGAATGACGAGGGCGGTCTGGAGTTAATAGATGGCTAAAAAGGATAAAACACCAAAAGAGCATAAAATAGGTAAAGTAAAATCATTCTTTGACGAATTTAAAACCTTTGCCCTTAAAGGCAATATGCTTGACATGGCTGTCGGTATGATTGTCGGCGGTGCGTTCACCGCGCTTGTTACTTCAATTGTTACAAACATTGCAACTCCGCTTATCGGCGTCTTAATTGGTGTTGACTTTTCTGAGTGGAAAATAACACTACCGCGGTTATACGGCAATGCAGAACCAGGCACTTTGGCAATAGGTTTATTCCTAAACAGCATAATAAGCTTTACAGTTGTTGCATTTGTAGTATTTCTATTTGTAAAAGCACTCAACAAATTTCGCAAAAAAGAAGAAGAAACCCCGCCTTCCCCACCCGAACTAAAGGAAGAAGTACAGCTACTCACAGAAATCCGCGATTTGCTAAAAGAAAAGGGAACGGGAAGCAAGGACTAGAATTTCACGATATAAACTTCCTTACTTCCTTTGTAAGACTTCCATTCGAGCATTCTGCTCTAGATCATAAAGCTCCATAAGCAGAGTAACATCATCCATGCTTGGATTAATAAAAATGAAAGCATGACACCCACAAACGCATTTATCTTCACCGTTTAGTTTATACCTAATCTTGCGGTTGCATTTATCTGAACAATTACCACAATGTCCGACTGTAAAAGCTGAAAATAAATGAGGCGGTAATGCATGTATTTTTTCCATATATGCGTCCGGGTTATTTAGCTTTAAGCGCAGAGCTAAACTCTCATTTATAATCGGATATATACTTTTATAATCACCGTATTCAATGAAGTTCAGCGTATCCTTGCCTTTTTGGTTTATGAAAAGGTTTTTAAGAAATTCTGCACCTATTTGAAGCGTCAATCCACGTTTTGAAAATTCCTCGACTATATATGGCAAAACATCGTTTTCTATAACACTTGCAAAATGTTCAAAGGTTTTCCGCGAAATACGCTCTGTGCTGTCCTCGAAAATGGCAGGAGTCAAATAGATAAATTGCTCAAATAAGCGAAAACAATAGCATCCGGCAGGTTGGGATAAAAAGAAGGGGATGTATTTTCCCAGCTTATCGCCAAGTGCGGTCAGGATGATTAATAAATCGGGATTGTCGGGGTAGTAAATGACAAACTCACCCGTCCTCGGAAGTTTTCCGGCGAACCCTTCAATGACAAACCCAAAATCACCAAGATGTTTAAGCTGTTCCGGCAACCTCTTGCCCTTCAAGTCAGTGTATTTCCTTCGGAGTTCTGTTATATCTACGGTAAGTGTGTTATCTATAACAGTGGCACACATTGCTATAGCAAATAAGGCAACAGGGAAATTCAGCAATGCAGCGTTTCCCGCTCGTCCCTCGGTGGAACAACCTCGATACTTGTCCACTTCAAAAAGCGGGAAGTTTAATGATGCAGGGTCTTTCTCAGCTTGTCTGTAATACTCTGTGAAAATACTTCGCAAATCATGGTAAGCCTTCCAAAAGCATTTTTCGTTTAGTTCTCCGAGATATTCCATACATACCTTCCCCATTGGGAGGCTTTCGGGATATATACATTTGTGTATCCTGCGTGCTTGAAGCTGAACATAGTAAATGGCGTTCATTTTTTTCTCCATTCTGCTCTTGTGGGAGCATTATTAATCGAAAACAGCTCCGGTATTATTGATCTTTTGATAATCAAGGAACTGTTGATATCTATCGCAGGGAAACTCAACGCATTCATTGCAGTTCTCAATGCCTCGCTCCTTGTTACAAGAGGTTATATCACATGATGAGCAAAGAGCAAAAAGTACATCGGATTTACAGCCCTTACAAACCATATCTTCCTTTGTAAACTTACGCTTATATAAAGCACTCCATTCCTTTGCGATTTCTTGTTTAAGGCTATCATCATCTGCCATTGTTGCTAGATAGACCTTGCATTTTTCGCAATTGATACCGCAATAAGATGATTTATGCATAATTAATATCTTCTTTCTTGGTTTTCTTAAGCAAGCGTTCCAAACGCCTCTTTTAATTCTGCAAGGATGAGTCTTGTTAGTTCTCTTCCAATACCTAAGCCTTGATACTCAGGTAGAACTTCAAGAAGTGGAATATATGCTTCAGTTCAGCTGCGGTATGGCGATACTTGTCAAGGTGTTTTTCAAGAATATTTTCTCATGCGAAGGGACGCCAACTTTTTTAGTTAGCGTCCTTTAGGTTTTCAATCTCTTTTCGGGTTAAGCCGGTATCCTCAATGATTTCTTTAATTGGTCTTTTTCGCTTCAATAGTTTCTTTGCAATTTCTATAGAGTTCTGCTTTATAGCCCATTTCTCTCGTACAGAGTTATCCATACGTTCCTTCTCTCTTTTTTCGAGGAGCATACGGGTACGTTCGTCTTCGGATAGTTCCATTAGTTTTAGAACAGCCTTCTTTATTATTGGGTCTCTTTGTGCTACAGCTTCCAATTCTTCCGCCTCCTCTGCTTTAATAAATCTTAACCAGTTATACAAATGGTTGTCTTCCGGCTCCGCCGGGACTTTGCAAAGCTCTAACGTGTGAACCTCTACGATGTCAGTTAACTCAATTTCATTCTTGCTATCGTACATTGTGAATCGGTGATGGCAGTTTGAACTGCCTGTAATGAATTCTTCCTCTGTTATTATTATACTGATTACTTGTTTAATATTCTGATAGTCTTCGCTCTTTCCAATCTGTTCAGATATCATCTTTGCATCGTAGTATGCTATACGGGATTTCATATAGGGCAGGGGTGCGACTTGTATATCTATATGGATTGTTTTCCCGGAGACTGTTTTTAGTTTTACATCAACTATGCCAAGTTTATCACTTGAAAAATCTCGTATTAAATGAGGGTCTACTATCGTGAGCTCATCGTATTCTTCAGCAGGAATCGGCAAAGTGGCTTTTAAGAAATCCGTTAAAAATTCGATGTTTCTTTCATCGGCAAAATATATTTTGAATATCACATCACGTTTTACAGGTAATATAACTTGACTCATCAAATTCACCGCCCTCATGCACATTATATCATATCTCTGACCATTGCGACAACAGAATTTTTCTGACGTTTTTTATTCCCTTGCGCATCGGTGTTGCTGTACAGGCATCTGTTATACACCCGTCAAAAACAGGCGTATTATGCCTCTTTCGTTCGGTCAGTTCCGGGATAAAACCGGAATTCCTTCACTTCAGACGCACAACACGCCCGGTTCTGGCTACCCAGTGTACTGTAACAGGATATTAAGAAAATATTAATTTCTGTTAAGTAGTTGTTGACAACCACATTTTTGTGTGCTATGGTAATCAGCGTTGAGTAAATCAGAATAATAAAAGGCATCGTTTAAATGCCTTTGGAAAGGAGCAAAAGTCATGGTAATCACAATAACGGAAAAAAGAACAGAGTGCCGCGTATCCCCCAAAAATGTCCACACCAACACAACGGACAGCAGGCTTTTGCTGCCTACCTTATAGTAGTTTTAGTGAATACACTTTAACGATAAGGATGAAAGCCGGGATATTCCATGGCTTTCATCCTATTTTCGCTGCTTTCGGTCGACAATAGGCATGATGCCCTGCGGCTGA
>Ga0123353_10002597_pt1 | contig 22477 bp, 22 predicted proteins | sample TergutLab28metaG_3_FD_92763 | JGI IMG/M metagenome (GOLD analysis project Ga0123353, IMG submission 92763) | Labiotermes labralis P3 segment gut microbial communities from Petit-Saut dam, French Guiana - Lab288 P3 | ecosystem: Host-associated > Arthropoda: Insects > Digestive system > Gut ... | reverse complement strand
TCGCCAGCTCGATGGTTTCGGTCGCAGCCCGCACTGCCATCACGCTGATGGGCCTGCGCAGCAGATGGGGCGTATTGCCCGGCATCCGTATGTGCACAAACTGCCCCGGCAGCACGCCCTGGCCCAGGATCTGCGGCGCGTGCAGCCGCAGGCGGTATATATCCTTAGCGATGTCCTCCGCCTCAAGCACCGTCGTTTGTTCATCAACCATCGTTCGTTGTCCTCTCCTAACCCCTACTCCCTAATCCCTAACCCCTACTTTCCCCGCTGCTTTCAAACCAGCAAGCAAGTCGTCGCGCATGCGCAGCGTCTCTTCCCGCGCCGCATGGGCAAAATGCATGCCGGGCCGGGTCTTCCACGCGCACAAAACGCTGCGGGACGCATTGACGATGGCTCCGCTCCCATTTGCGTCAAAGCAACCGGCCAGCTCCGCACCACCGGCGCCTTGAGCCCCGTACCCGGGCACCAAAAAGAAGGTGCGGGGCAGCCTGGCGCGCAGATCGGCTCCCTGCTGCGGGTAGGTGGCGCCCACCACCGCGCCCACGGCGCTGTAGCCTTCGCTGCCTATCAAGCCGCTGCCCCACTCCGCCACCAGTTCACCCATCAGCTCATACACGGTTCGCCCGCCCACACGCATGTCCTGCAATTGGCCGGAGGAGGGATTGCTGGTCTTCACCAGCACAAAGATGCCGCCGCCATGCTCCTGGCAGGCCCGTACAAAGGGCAGCACGCCGTCTTCGCCCAGGTAGGGGGTTACCGTAGCAAAGTCGGCGCAAAAAGCGCTGGCTCTGGCTTCACCCAGGGCAGTCTGTCCCAAATAGGCGGCGGCATAAGCTTCCGCGGTAGCCCCGATGTCGTTGCGCTTTACGTCGGCCATCACGGTCAGGTTATGCTCCCGGGCGTAATCCAACGTGCGTGAAAACGTCACCATACCCGCCGGGCCGTACATCTCGTAATAAGCGGCCTGCACCTTTACGGCGGGTATGATGTCGTGGAGCTCGTATATCAGCGCCCGGTTGTAGGCAAAGATAGCTTTGGCGGCCTCCTCCATATTGGGTTGCTGGCGCAGATGATCCCGCAAAAAATCCGGCGAAAGGTGTTCCAGGCAGGTATCCAGGCCGATCACCGACGGATTGCCTTTCTCCCGAATCCGTTCAATAAGTTCATCCATCGCGTGCATTGTTACGCCTCCTTATAGATTTGTCGCCCGGCTACATAGGTCTCGCGGATGCGCCCGGTGTATGTCTCTCCCGAAAAGGGCGTATTCTTTCCTTTAGATGCAAAGGCGGCGGCGTCCACCGTCCACCGCTCGTTGGGATCGGCGATGGTAATATCCGCGGCGGCGCCCACGGCCAGGGATCCGGCGGGCAAACCCAACAGCCGAGCGGGGGCGCGGGTCATCAGCTCCACCAGCTGATCCGGCCCCATGTAGCCGTTCTCCACCAAGTGAGTCCAGCAGATGGCAAAGGCGGTTTCAAACCCGCTGATGCCCGACGCCGCCGAGGGGTAATCGGTCGCCTTTTCGTTGGCGTGATGGGGCGCGTGGTCGGTGGCAATGCAGTCCAGGGTACCGTCCAGCAGGCCGTAGATGCAGGCCAAACGGTCGCCTTCGGTGCGCAGGGGCGGATTGACCCGGGTAAGGGTACCCCGGCGCTCCACCCAGGCGTCTGTAGCGGCCAGGTAGTGGGGCGCGGTTTCGGCGGTGACCCGCGCGCCCCGCGCTTTGGCCTCGCGGATCAATTGCACGCCGCCCTTGGTGGACACATGACAGATGTGCACCCGCGCGCCCAGGGCCTCGGCCACCAGCATATCCCGGGCGATCATCACTTCCTCGGCGGCGCGGATGGAACCGGGCAGTCCGGCCCGTGCCGAAGCCTCCCCTTCGTTCATCACGCCGCCGTTTACCAGCGCCAAATCCTCGCAATGAGAGAGCAGCAGCAGCCCCACGGCTTGGGCCTGCTCCAGCGCCCGGCGGAACAATCCCGAATCGGTCACCGGCCGGCCGTCATCGGACAGCGCCACCGCGCCCGCGGCCTTGAGCCCGGCAAAGTCGGTGAGGGCCAGGCCTTCCAGCCCCATGGTCACCGCGCCAACGGGGTACACACGAACGCCGACGCCGACCTCTTCCGCTTTTTTGCGGATGAAGGCGGTAACGTCGGCGTTGTCGTTCACCGGGGAGGTATTGGCCATACAGCAGATGCCGGTGAACCCGCCTCGGGCCGCAGACCGGGCGCCGCTGGCAATATCCTCTTTGTATTCATATCCGGGTTCGCGCAGGTGGCAATGGATGTCCACCAAGCCGGGCAGCACCAGCCGCCCCTCGGCGGAGACGACCTGTGCGTCGGGCGCGTCGATGGCGCTTGCCACCTCCCGCACCACACCGTCTTCCACCAACAAATCCAGCAGCCCATCGCGGCCATTGGCCGGATCGATCAAGCGTCCGCCCCTGATCAGCAATTTGCTCACTGCCTCGCACGCCTCCCGATTTTTATCCTTGAAGACTATAGCACGAGCGGGTTTGCTTGTCTACAAATTTTTCTTTCCTTGCCTGGATTTGATGCATCTGCTATCATTGTCACATGATTGAATACACCACAAACCTAAGCTTAATCGACGAAAGCATGCTCCACGGTTTCTTTGTCGGCTGGCCCAATCCGCCTTCACCGTCATCCCACATGCGCATCCTGCAAGGCAGTTACCTCGTGTGGCTGGCCATCGATGCGGCTAGCCATCGTGTCGTAGGGTTCATCAACGCGATTTCCGACGGGGTTCTGTCGGCGTACATTCCCCTGCTGGAGGTGTTGCCCGGGTATCAAAACGCCGGAATCGGAAAAGAGCTTGTCACCCGGATGTTGGCTTCGCTAAAGGATATGTACATGGTTGATTTGCTGTGCGATGAAAAGTTGCAAGGCTATTACGCCAAATTGGGCATGCACAGCGCCACGGGCGCGTTTGTGCGGAATTATGAGCGGCAGAGGTGTGAGTAGCACAAGTAAAGGTCCGAAAATCGCTTTCCGAACCTTTTCCACGTAATTTAGCAGCAACACCCCGCCCCAACCTGCGGCGGCGGCGGAAAAAGTGGCGCCGGGAACACGCACTGAGGCTGGCATTCCCGGCGGCATACCGCCTCCGAGCGCACCATAAAGACCTCCACATTAGCCTCCAGGCGCGCGCAAAATGTATCTTCGCACGCTTGGGTTGGGCATCCCAGCATGCGCACCGACGCTTGGATCACCCACTGGTTCCGCCAGCACTGCTCCCTGGGGAAGGGCAGCGGCACGCGCACCCGCACCAGCACCTCGCTCTGGCCCCGGTGCAAGCAGCCATCGGCGTCCCGCAGGGTCACGTCCAATGGAATCTCCACCAGCAAAATCACCGCCCTGGGTTCGGGCCGCCAAGACTCGTCTTCCCAGCAGCGGGGCGGCGCGCTGCCCGCGCAGATTTGGCAGACGCTCAGCGGCTGGGCAACCATCTCGGGCAGGCCGCGCACCCGGATGGTCGCTTCCATGCAGCGCACCCACTCGCGCCCGCTGGCCAGTATCCTGGGCAATAAGTACCCGCCTTGAGAGCTGGTCGTCTCGCAGCAGCAGGAGCGCCACGGCCTTCGGCAGCGTGGGCAGATGTCGTCGCGGCAACAGCTCTGGCGTCCCTTGCAGCGATCACAGTTGCAAGTAGAACAAAAGGCACCATCCATAAGGATCCCTCCTTGCGATCAAAGAAAGGGGCGCGGCAACGATTTGCCTCGCCCCTGAGGTATCCTATGCATTGCTTTAAGTCGCGTTACTTGTTGTTGAGCCCGGTGTCGATGGCCTTGAGCAGATCGCCGGAGGAATCCAGGGAATACTCCCAGAACATCACGCCGCCCAGGCCCCGGCTCCGGGCGTAACGGGCTTTGATGCGCACCGATTCGGTGTTGTCAAATGAGATAAAGTTCTCGCCGTTGTACAGGTAAGGCGCGCAGGCGCCGTCGTCCCAGTACACCTTGTACCCGTTCTTTTGAAAGTAGTTTTGCATGATGGAGGGGTAGTTGATGGTGGTGTTGCCACGGTCGGCCGCCGCCTGATGCAGCCCGTTTTTGCCGCCGTCCTCCACACCCTTCCACATGCGCCCATAGAACGCCGCGCCAATCACCAGTTTTCTGCGGGGGACGCCCGCCCGCTCGTAAGCCTCCAAGGCCGTATGAGCCGACGGGTCCCCGGGCCGGGATGGGTACATGGCGGCGTGATGGCCGGTGCGGGCGCCTGCTCCGGCTCCGGCTAGGTCATAGGTCATCACGTTTACAAAGTCCACATACTGGGCGATGGTTGCGGTTTCAATGCCATCTACGCAAGTTTGGGAAGCGCCCACGGCGATGGTGAGCAGCCGCTTCTTGCCATCCCTGGCGGTATGGGCGTCCAGCCCCCTGCGCAGGTCGCGGAGCAGCAGGGTAAAGTTGCGCTTGTCGTCCTTGCTGGCGGCGATACCCGCCGCCGAAACGCCCGGGTACTCCCAATCGATATCGATGCCGTCAAAGCCGTGTTTGTTCATCAGTTCGATGGCCGATGCCACAAAGGTTTGCCGTCCCTCAGGCGTGGCCGCCGCCTGGGAGAACCCGTCGGCCCCCCACCCGCCCACGGCCACCAGCGTTTTGATGTGGGGGTGCTTGCGCTTATAGGCGGCCAGCTTGTCGATATGGCGCCAGTGAGCGCCGCTCACCTTGCCGCTTTCGATCAGCGCAAAGGCCCACTTGATGTGAGTAAGGTAGCGCGCGTCACGGTCGGCGAAGCTGGGCCCTTTGGCGTCAAAAGCGTAGGCAGCCACGACTTTTCCGTGGCTGGGCCCGGCGCTTGCGCCCGAAGCCGCTTGTGCCGGGAGGGCCGTGACCCCTGTCAAAAGCATCATTGCGGACAGCAGGTATCCGCTCACTTTGCGTTTTGGGTTTCCCCATTCAGATCGAAATCGTTTCAAAATATACATATCCATCTCCTCATCTAGCAGCATACATAGGGTTACCTACGATATAGATGCATGGCTGCAAGGAGCGGTTGTATGTACATTTTGGGGAACCATAGGCATTTATTTCGCGCTGCCGATTCTCTCGCGCAGGAAGCGCACCGCCATGCCGATGTCGGCCTCGGGGTCTGCCCCTACCTCGCGTTCGATGGTCAGGAAACCCTTGTAGCCGATCTCGTCCAGGGCGCGCAGGTATCCTGTCCAGTCCACATCGCCTTGGCCCAAGGGCAATTCCTCAAAGGCCGCGCCTTCCTGAATCACCTCTTCAATGTCCCGTTCGCCGTAGATCACCTCGGGATCCACCACATCCAGCAGCTTGCGCCCATCCTTGGCGTGGGTGTGCACGATGTAGTCGCGCAGAGTATACACGGCGCGTACCGGATCGTCGCCGGTGACCATCACCAGGTTGGCCGGATCCATGTTCACCGCCACGCCGCGGGAACCCAGGCTGTCCAGGAACGCCTTGAGGGTGGCGGCGGTTTCGGGGCCGGTTTCCACGGCGAAGTGCGCACCGTGGGCGTCGGCATAAGCGGCTAGCTGGGCGCAGGCCTCCTGCATGATGGCGTAGCGCGGATGGGCCGAATCGCCGGGCACCACGCCAATGTGGGTGGTGATCACGCCGGTTTCCAAATCACCGGCCAGGTCAAGGATGCGCTTGGATTTCTCCACAAGGGCCGGGTTTGAATCGGTGCAGCCAAAGCCCTTGCCCAGATCGCCGCACAGGGCGGAGATGCGCAACCCGTTGGACTTCGCGATGTCCAGGAACTCCTTGCGCTTGGCGGCGGAAAGGTTCTCCGGGGCCATGCCGCCGCTGTGGGCGTTCACCTGAAAGCCGTCGGCCCCCAACGCCTTAGCCTTGCGCATAGCCTGGGGCAGGTCGCAGCGGAAGGAGTCGAGCAGGATACCTATGGGGAAATTGAACATGGGGATACCTCCTTTTTGTTAGGGAATAGGGGTTAGGGGATAGGGATTAGGAGGTCTCTAACCCCTAGCCCCTACTCCTTAACCCCTAGAAAATCAAACCGCGCCTGGCACATCAGCAAAAAGAACGCCTGGGCCTCGGGCGAGATGCCGGGTTTATCGAAGTGGGGCGCGCCGCAGGCTTCCCGGATCAATCCGTATTCGTCCATCTTGCCCAGGGCGGCAAGGTACAGCCGCTCGGCGTGCTGGGCGTAACCCTCGGGCAGCCAGCCGTCTTTGAGGCCGCGATAGATGGAGTAGGCCAGCATCTGCGACAGATTGCTCTCCACAAAGGTGCCGGGGTCGTCCACCACGTCGTGGAACAGGCCGTCGGGCCGCTCCCAGCGCAGCACACTGTCGATCAGGGCGGTGGCTTTGCCCACCAGCTGCTCTCGATGCTCGGGCAAACGGGGGATCAGCCGCGCCAGGGACGCCGCCGCCCATCCGTTGCCGGTGCCCCAGTGGGCGGCGCGCTCGAAGCGCTTGGCTTCATCGTCCCATATGTGGGAGAGCAAACCGGTCTCTGGATCGTACATCGCGTCAAAAACGCCGTTGTACTGCCGCACAGCCTCGTCCCCATGGCCCGCCGCCATCAAAAACGGGGGCAGCATGTACAGGGAGTCCACCCAGAATTGGGTCGTGTTCATCATGTGGTAGCAGATGCCCTGCCCGTTGCGGGGCGAGCGGTGGAGCGCCCAGTCCAGCAGCGCTTCGTAGGCGGCCCAAAGGCGCTTGTCGCCGGTGGCATGGGCGGCGGCCAGCAACGCTTCGCCGGTGGCGCAGGGATCGTTGACCCCCTCCCAGGGGCCGATGCAAGCGGCGCGCCCGTCGTCCAGGGCGCGATAGGCGGCCTCCTGGGCCATGGCGATCACCACGTCCATGCGGCCCATCTCCAAAAAAGCCTGCATGGACGTGCCCTGCTCCCAGGAATGCCGCTGCATGCACAGCAGCGCCAGCACGGCCTTGTCGATCAATGTTTGTTCTGTCCTTTTCGTCGTGTCCGTCATCGTTGTTCCTCCTCCGTTATATTGTGATCCTGTCCGCACCTTCAAAACACCCCTCGACCCACCCGGGTTCCACCAGATACTCCTTCAGCCCCGGCGCGCTTCCGGTAGCAAAAAACGCGTTCAAAAACTCGGTTAAGTAATAGAAAAAGAAATGATAAGCGTAGAAAGCCAGCCGCTCCGGGCGCAACGGGTAATCGATGCCACGCTCCTTCAACGCGTTGTGAAAAACCTCTTGAGCCCAACCCTCCCGGCAGCACATCACCCAGGCATCCCGCTCGGGCGGCGCAAGCATCGCGTAATCCCAGTCTACTATAGAATACCGGTCGCCGTCCACTATCACATTGCCGCCCGCGTCGCCGTGGGTGATCACAAAGCCTGTCGTATCCCCCCGGCACCTATGGGCAAAGAGGCGCAAGCGTTCGGCCCGGTGGGTGATCTTCTCCCGGTTTTGCTCAAACATCGACATGAGTTCATTTGCGGGATCGTGTTTTAGTCGCTCCCATTGACCAAAGAAAACGTCCGCGACTTCAGCAGAAAAATTTTCGTTTGGGATGTCGATCCCCTCTGTCGGCACGGCATACACCCGCGCCAGCATCTGATACTCGGTTGGCTTGGTATCGTCGTTTTCGATGTTCTCTCCGTCGATCCAATCAAACACGCCCAGCACCGCCCCATCGAACCGCACACAGAGCTCTCCCTGTGTCGTGCTAACGATTCTGCTGATGCAATCGATCCCATGGTTGCTCAGATGCGCCATGACAGGGAAACTGTGCCCATAGCTCTCCTGATGGGTGGCGGAGTAGTCCAGCTTGAGGAAGTAGCTGGCTTGCAACGTGTCCAGCCGCCAGGTTTCGCCAAAGAAACCGCGCTTGGCAGGAGCGATGCGTATCGCCTCCAGGCCGTACGTTTGCCGGATGAAATCCAACAGGCGGGCTTTGTACGCCTCATCCCGAGGTACATTGCTATACAGAGGTATCTCCTCCTCGTAACCATGTAGGGGCGCACATTGTGCGCCCGTGGGTATCGTGCCAAAACGAGCCGCGTCGGAGGAGGTAACGACGGGCGCACAATGTGCGCCCCTACAATTGATTGTGATTCCTGCACGGCCCGCGCAGCAAATCCCCCGCCTCCACGCCCTCGGGCAGCGGCACATGCACCACGGCCAAAGGACGGTTGATCACGGCTACCTCCTCGCCGCTCTCCTCCAGACGGATACAAGCGACAACAAAAGGCACGGCCCCCTGCGGTGTAAGCGCTTCCAGCCCATCCCCCACAAAAAAGCGATTACGCACCTCAACGCGCCCCCATCCGTCCGGCAGCCGCTCCAGCACATACCCCACGTACTCCGCGACTTGGGCATACCCCTCCGCGCCCCCCGGTTGCCCCGGCGCGCCGAAATAAAAGCCGGTATCGTAAGCGCGGTGGCTCACCTTGTCCAACTCGATGCGCAACGATGAGGGCGATGCCAGCCCATCCAATGCCCGGCGGTACGCGCCCACCACGGTGGCTACATAGTACTCGCCCTTCATGCGGCCCTCGATCTTTAGGCCGGTGAGCCCGGCGGCGCAAAGGACTGGCAGATGCTCGATCATACACAGATCCCCCGCGCTGAGTACAGCCGTTCCTCGCTCATCTTCGGCGATGGGCAGCGGCGCGCGCTTGTTGCCCTCCTCAACCAGCGTATAATTCCAGCGGCAGGGCTGGGCGCAATCGCCACGGTTGGCGCCGCGGCCGGCAAGGGCGGCGCTCAGCAGGCAGCGCCCGGAGTAACTCGCGCACATGGCCCCGTGGACAAAGGCTTCCAACTCCAAAGATTCGGGCAAGGCTTGGCGCATCGCGATGATCTGCTTCAAAGAGAGCTCCCGCGCCAAGATGATCCGTCTTATCCCCTGAGCGTACCAAAAAAGGGCGGCTTGGGTATTCATCGTGTTGGCCTGGGTGCTCAGGTGCAACGGCAGCTCAGGCAGCTGGTCCCGGAGCAGGGACACCAACCCCGGATCGGCCACGATAACGGCGTCGATCCCCAATGACGCGGCCAGCCGCGCGCTGCGCAGCATCTCCTCCATCTGCCCGTCAAAGGGCAGGATGTTCAGCGTCAGGTATATTTTTTTGCCCTGGACATGAACCAAGCGCACCGCTTCGCCCAACTCCTCGGGCGTAAAGTTGGCGGCGTGGGCGCGCAAGCTGCCGTGGCGCAACCCCACGTACACCGCGTCTGCGCCAAAGCGCAGCGCCGCATGCAATTGCCCCATACCTCCGGCGGGGGCCAGCAGTTCAGGTGCGCCCATCACAGCCCTCTGCTCTGGTCGTACTCGATCCAGAGGGGCCGGTATTGCGCCACGTTGGCTTCGTGCTCTTTCAGTGTCCTGGCAAAGGCTAAACCGCCGCTGTCCGGCTCGGTGCTGCAGAAATAGAGGTACTTCTGGGCACGGAACTGCTCATCCGGATACAGGGCGGCCAGTATGGCGTCCCCCGAGGGGCTGCAAATGGGCCCGGGCGGCAGGCCCTTGTTTTGATAGGTGTTAAAGGCCGTGCTCACCGATAGCTCCTGATCGGTAAGGGCCATGCGGTTGGAGCCCAAGGCGTACTTGATGGTGACGTCGGCGCCCAGGGCCATGTTGTCCCCGAGCCGGTTGTGGAACACCGCGGACACCCTGGCGAAGTCGGCGGTCTTGGCTTCCTTCTCGATCATGGAAGCCAGGGTGAGCACCTGATCCATGGTCATGCCCAACTCTTCCGCACGGTCCTGGTACGAGATGGGAAAGGCCGCGTCTGTTTGGGCCAGCAGCTTGCGGAGGATGTCGTCGATAGAAGCGTTGGTAAAGACCTCGTAGGTATTAGGCGAAAGGTAGCCTTCCAGCGCGTATTTGCGATGGGCAATGGTCGGGGTAGCCAGCACGTCGGCGATGAAGGGGAAGTCGGTATACATCGCGCCTGATTTGCACCGCTCCAAGAATTCGTTTTGATCTTTGATCACCCCGTCGGTGGCGAATTTGGCGGCTATGTCTTGGATGGTCCAACCGGGGATCACGGTGATCCGGGCGGTGAGGGGTCTGCCGTCCCCTTCGGAGAGCATGGCGATCATCTCGTGCAATGACATGGCACGGGTGAGGGTGTATTCGCCGGGCTGTATCTTTTGCCCTATGCCCATAAAGTCGGCCAGGTACCGAAACACCGTGCCGTTGCGCACCAGATCAGCCTGCTGCAGGTCGTTGGCCACGCGGGTGAGAGAACTACCGCTGTTGATCACAAACACCCGGGGCGTGGTGTCGTTTGCGTCGATGGGGGCCACAAAACTGTCTTGCACCCATCCCCAGGCCGCGCCCAGCATCCCGCCCACCACCAGCACGCTGCAGGTGAGCACCAGCACGGGCCGCAGCAGCCGCCATATCCAATCGTACCAAAAGATGCCGTACGAGCGCTCCTCGTGCAGCGTATGGTGGTCGTAGTCGCGGACGGGGCGCCTTCTTCTTGCCAAAGGGGTTCCTCCTCTTTGTTATTCGATGAAGGTATAAGGAATGTCATTGTCCTTTGCGTACTGCTCGGCATAGCTGCCTTGCTCTACGCTCAATGTGACTTTTTTACACCATTCGAACGCATCGTCGTCGATACTTGTCACGCTGTTTGGGATGGTTACGCTGGTTAAGCTGCTACACCAAGCAAATGCGCCATCACCTATGCTCGTCACGCTGTTAGGGATGATCACACTGGTTAAGCCGCTGCACCATTCGAACGCATCGTTGCCGATGCTCGTTACGCTATCACCGATGGTTAAGTTAGTTAAACCGTCACAACCGGAAAACGCATAGCTGCCGATACTGACCACGCTGTTTGGGATGATCACGCTGGTTAAGCCGCTACAATAGCCAAATGCCCAGTCGGCGATGCTGGTCACGCTGTTCGGAATGGTCACGCTGGTTAAGTTGAAACAACCTTCAAATGCACAGTCGCCAATGACCTGCACTCCTTCAGGAATCGTGTATGTGCCCTCCCTTCCACCTGGGTATGAAACCAACACCTTTCGCTGCTTGTCAAAAAGAACGCCGTCCATCTGCTCAAATGTCGGATTATCCGGCGAAACGCCAATATATGACAATGGACATTGAACAAATGGATTTTCCCCGATACTCGTTACACTGACCGGGATGGTCACACTGACTAAGCCGCTACAATAGCTAAATGCACGAAGGGCGATGCTCGTCACGCTGTCCGGGATGGTCACACTAGTTAAGCCCTGACACGAACTGAACGCAAAATCACGGATACTTGTCACACTATCGGGGATGGTCACTTTGGTTAAGCCACTGCAATCTTGGAATGCACTTTCGCCAATGATCAGTATACCTTCAGGAATCGTGTATGCGCCCTCCCTTCCACCTGGGTATGAAATCAACATCTTTCGCTGCTTGTCAAAAAGAACGCCGTCCATCTGCTCGTATGCCAGACTGTTGGAAGACACGTTAATATTTAACAACAACGGGCAAAAAGCAAAGGGATTTACCCCGATGCTCGTCACGCTATCTGGGATTGTTACACCAGTTAAGTCGCTACACTCACTAAACGCCCACCTGCCGATGCCCGTTACCGCATATCCATCCAACTCACTCGGTATTGATAGCTCGCCTTCTGGCTCCGCCTCATATCCCGTAATCGTTGTGCCGCCATCCTTCAGCACATATCTCCATTGACCGCTTGCGTCCAACTCCTCTGCGCCCGCGCGCACCGCAAGCAATGCCATCACCGCAATCATCAGGCACACGCATAACCTTTTCTTCATTAACAATACTCATCCTCCACTCGCGTCACTGCCCAAACAAATCCAACTGAATCCCCGCCGCGTCGGTGAGTATCTTGATCACATCCGCCAAAGCCTTCTGCAAATTCATCTCCGCCAGCAAATAAGCCTGCACGTCGGCGTTCATGTACAGCAGCGACGACAACTGGGCAAACCGCGCCGTATCCTCGGGCGCAGCCTGCCCTCCCCCCATCGCCTGCATTTGCAGCACCACCTGCAAGCGCTTGTACTCCTTAAGCAGCGCGCGGTTGGTTTCGTCGGCCATCACCTCTTGCTGCAGGCGGTTGTACTCCACGCGCAGCGGGCTTTGGCGTATCTCCGAGGCCAGTTTGTTGGCGCTATCGTAAATATCCATACAATACACTCCCCCCGTATTCTCCCCTAACCCCTAATCCCTAACCCCTCCGTCCAACTCCAGCACAATCGGCAGAATCATGGGATTGCGGCGCATCTGCTTGTACAGATAGGCGTGCAGCTCGTCCTTGATCAGGTTGCGCACCCCCGCCCAATCCTTTTGCTGAAAAGGTACCGACCGCAACAGGCCCAGCACCAGGCTCCGTATGCCTTCGATCAGCGCTTCGTTCTCCCGCGCGTACACGAATCCCCGGGACTGGATGCTGGGTCCGGAAACCAATTCGCCGGTGCCCACGTCCACAGCCAGGGCTACGATGATCAGCCCGTCTTGGGACAGGTGCTTGCGATCGCGCAGCACCACGTTGCCTACGTCGCCGATGCCCAGCCCGTCCACCATCACGCTGCCGGTGGGCACCGATCCGGCGATGTGCAACGAGTCCTCCCCCAATTCGATCACCTGGCCGATTTCGGGGATCACCACATGCTTGGCGTCCATGCCCATGGCTTGGGCCAGCTTGGCGTGTTGCCAGAGCATGCGGTACTCGCCGTGCACGGGCATGAAGAATTTGGGTTTGGTAAGGGTATGGATGAGCTTCAGTTCCTCCTGGCAGGCGTGACCGGACACGTGCACGTCGGCGATGGCTTCGTACACCACCTGAGCGCCGATTCTGTACAATTGATTCAGCACCCGCGCCACCATCACCTCGTTGCCCGGTATGGGATAGGCGGACAGGATCACCAGGTCGCTATGGCGTATCTGCAGCTTTTTGTGCTCGCTGTAGGCCATGCGGGTCAGGCCGGACATGGGTTCGCCTTGGCTGCCGGTGGTGAGCACCACCAACTCGGCGTCGTCGTACCGGTCCAGGGTGTCGGCGCTGATCAGGTGGCCTTCGGGGATCTTCAGCTCACCGATCTGTATGGCCACCCGCACCACGCTCACCATGCTGCGCCCAATGAAGCACACGCGCCGCCCAAAGCGGGTGGCTGCGTCCACCACCTGCTGGATGCGATGGATGTTGGAGGCGAACATGGCGATGATGATGCGGCCGCTGGCCGTGCGGAACAGGCCGTGGAAGGTTTCGCCTATCTTTTGCTCCGACATGGTGTAGCCGGGGCGCTCCACATTGGTGGATTCCGCCAGCAGCGCCAACACGCCGCTGCTCCCCCAGGCGGCAAAGGTGTTCAGGTCAGTCACCTCGCCGTCGATGGGGGTGTAGTCCACCTTAAAGTCGCCGGTTACGATCACCGTGCCCACCGGCGAGGTAATAGCCATAGCCAGCGCCCCCGCGATGGAGTGGCTCACCTTGATGAACTGCACGGTAAAGGAATCAAAGCGCAGCGTATCCTTGGGGCGCACCACCTGCAGGTGCACATTGTCGATCCCGTGCTCCTGCAGCTTGGTTTGCACCAGGGCCAGGGTCAGCCTGGCGCCGTACACCGGCGCGTTCACCTGGCGCAACACGTAGGGCAACGCGCCGATGTGGTCCTCGTGCCCGTGGGTGATCAGGTAACCCCGCACCCGCTCCTTGTTTTCCACCAGGTAACTGACGTCCGGGATCACCAAATCGATGCCCAGCATATCCTCCTTGGGGAAGATCAGCCCGCAGTCCACCACCAGGATGTCGTCGCCATACTCAAACACGGTGATATTCTTGCCGATCTCGTCCACCCCGCCCAGGGGTATAATCCGCAGCTTTCCCGTGGCCATCACCGTGTTCCCCCTTTCGCCCGCCAAGGCACAAAATGCGTTTATACAAAGAGCGCGCTCAGCGGCCAGCCGTGGGCGCGTTTGTCTATTTTGTCCGGTACAGTATAGCATAAGTGGGGCGGGGAATCAATCGTGCGATTCTGAGCAAAAGCATTCGCAACCGATGGATTGGCAACAAGCCCGTCCTTGCCAAAACCGCTTCAAAATAAAAATTTTTGCCCCGAATCCGCACCTCTTGCCAGTATCTATAGGTGGCGGGACAGTTTACTTTGTTGACCTGCCATTCCCACCGTGGTGGAGACAACTACTTTCAGGCGGTTTTTACAACGCCAGCCTTGTTGCCAATTCATCGGTTGCAAATGCTTTTGCCCCCTACCGTAGAGTGTTAGTCAACAAGGCAAACAAATAAACCAAGCCCACACAACGTTTTTGCCCGCATTTACCTTGTTAACCTATTTTCCTATAAAAGATACTTAAGAGTATGAATAGGAAATAAGAAAAGAGAGGGAAGAAAACAAGTTAACAAGTAAACAATGATGCTCGCTCTCCTCAGTGGTATTTATATATGAACTCCCTGCAACGCAAGCTGGGAGTTTTTATGTGAATATACAGTTATATATATATATATATATATTGACAAAATAATTAAACAGAAGTATCATAAAAACCAGAATTACCTAGCAAAGAAATGGGGCCAGCCTGCCTATGGCCTAGAGTATAGCAGGGGTTACCGCGCAGGCCGAATGCGCGGGGTATGGGTTATACGAACCTACAGGCGTATGTAAAGAACGCCTGCTGGGGCGACGGTGATCGTCGCCAATATCACCCTGCCCATGATGCGTCGTGGGCAGGGAGGAAATTGGAGGTGCTTCAAAATGAAGAAGCTCATAACTTTGCTTCTTGCCCTGGCTCTCGTACTGACCTGCATGGCAATGCCCGCTCTGGCCACCCCGCCCGATGTCCGTCAAGCTTCCCCCGAGGAAATGCTGACCTGGCCCGAAGGCGCTGCCGGCAAGATCGAAGTCCACTTCACCGCGGACGCGTTGAAGTTGATGGACGATAATGCCTGGTTCACGGTGTTCGCCGGAGAAACTGACGACCAATCCAACGCCGCCACGATTCCTGTCCGAGCACTGATGGTTGACAACGTGTTGACCATCTTTGTCAACGCCGCCGTCATGGAAGAAGTCACAGTCGTCTATATGCCCTATGATATGGGACAGATGCCTGTTGACGGAAGCAGCGAGCCCATCCGCTACAAACTCACCTATATGCAAAACAACAAAGAAGAAACACACGGATGGTGGGAAGATGGCTGGGATGACACTGGCTATGGCAACGGTTTCGCCTTGGAAAACATCAAGCTTACCCTTGTCACCGGCGACGGCACCTCATCTCCCGCAACGACCACCTGCACCTGCAACTGCACTTGTGGTGGTTGCGCCTGCAACAGCCAGTAACAAAACCTTTCAAACGATCGTCGAAAAGCGCCGCCCTCAAAAGCGGCGCTTCCTCACAGCTACAGTTTCACCGTGAGATGAAAGTTTTGCTGATCCATTTCGGAGCGGTTGCGCGGGCATGGAAACGCGCACAGCTGGGATTGACAATCACAAAAAGCTAGCGCATACTTAAGTCAGAACCATCGCACAGGAGGCCTAACAATGAAGCGGCTGCGGATATACCTGGATACCTCTGTGATGAACCATTTGGATGCGCCGGACGCCCTGCGTGAGCAAGCAGATACGCAGAAACTATGGGAAGATATACAGGCTGAAAAATACAGAATTGTGCTGTCAGAGCTTGTTTTTGCCGAGATCAATAAGTGCCCGGAACCAAAGCGTTCTTTCATGCGCGAAGCTCTCGCGGAGATTCCTTTCGATTACGTTGACCAAACTGAAGAAGCCGAACGGCTCAGCAAGCTTTACTTTGAAATCGGGGGCCTGCCGCCCAAGAGCAGGAACGACGCCATGCACATTGCTATAGCAGCCGCCAACGAGTGCGATATTATCTTGTCTTGGAATTTCAAGCACATCGTGAATCTGCGCGCAATGACCGCCGTGGAGGCTGTAAACATCAAAGAAGGATACAAAGCGATTCGCATCCTTTCACCGGCAATGATCCTAGAGGAGGAATAGACATGCAGAAAACCATATTTACCGTCGACGATATTCACCGGCTTCGCGTGGAAACCGCCGAGCGATACGCCCGCATGACGCCTGCGGAAGCCCGGCAGGATCGTCGCCGAAACGCGGAAGAAACACTGCGCGCCATAGAGGCCATTCGCGCCACGAAGAAAGTTCATGCGCAATAACATCGCTGCGAGGTTTCCTTCTCAATACCCCCGCATCTTCTTCCACTCATCCAGCACAATTTGATACCTTCGGGGCTCAATGCCCTTAAAGGGCACATTCGAAGTACAATAGATATACCCGCCGCCGGGTTTGCCGTGGGTCAGGGCATACCGGGCGCTTTGGGCAAGCTCTTCCTCCGTGCCGCTCTGCAGCAGCGAGCAGTTCACATTGCCGCACAGGCACACCTTGTGCCCTACCAGGCGCTTGATCTCACGGATGTCCACCCCTGCCATGGGATCCAGCGAGTGCAGGGCGTGAGGCTTGCAATCGACCAACTGATCCAAGATGGGCATGATGTTGCCGTCGGTATGTTTGATGGTGTAAAGCCCCTCCTGCCTGGCGGCCTCGATGATCTTAGCGAGATAGGGCTGGATGAACACGCCAAACATTTCGGGGGATATAAACGGGCCGGAGTTGTAACAGTAGTCGCTGCACAAAAACAGCGCCTCCACCCCGCTTTCCGCCAGGCGTTTGTTGCGCTCGATGGCCCCTTCCATCATCCGCTTGGCCTGGGCGTGCAGGCTGGCCGGATCATCGGCGATGGCATAGGCGAAGTCGTACATCTCGTTGCCGTCTGGCACGGAGAAGGTGCCGTCGCCATGATAGCCGATCATGCGGGTATTGCCCACCCGTTTCTTGATCTCCCGATGCAAAACGCGTAGGTCTTGGGGCACAGCGGGCCCATCAAAGCTGTCAAAGCCGTAGGGGCCGGGGATGATGGCGTAATCCAGCTGCTCATACACGTATACCAAGTCGTCGGCCAGCTCACAGAGACGGCGCTCTTTTTCTATAGGAGAAAGCTTGCCGATGTTTTCTTTGCGCAAATCCGGCGGCATAAAGTCCTTGCCGAACATCTCCTTCTCAATTTGAAACTCCAGTTCAAAGGTAGGCGCTTCATCGGGCGTGTTGAGCGTCAATGCGGCGATAGCGCGGTCTTTGGGCGTCACAGGGCACTCCCCCTTCTTTACAATAGGCGCGTCTCATGGTATAACAGTTGCATAAGAGCATAGCGTAAAGGAGCTTTTGCGATGCAATTCGTCCTCCAAATGTTTACTGGCACGTACTTTGGGCGCGCCACCAACGCTTCCCTTGAACGGATTCGACTCAAGCTGCAAGAAACCCTGCCCCTCTTTGATGTCACCGATGTGATCGTGGGCTGGAATACCGACGAGGCGCACAATAGCGCAATCTTGGATTCCATCCACGCCCACGGGAAAAAGGCTTGGCTGTGGATGCCGGTATTCTCCGAAGCGCCCTCTTCGGAAAATCCCGATCCCCAGATCGGCTTTTCCACCACGCCGAATACCCGCCAAAGGTCGGGCGATGAAGAGGATTTCACATTTATTTGCCCCTCTTCCCCCTATAACCAGGGGATTGCGTTGAGGTTATACGATCGGTTCTTTTCCCGTCTCCCCTTTGACGGCGTGTTCTTGGACAAGATTCGGCAGAGCAGCTTTGCCTGCGGCCTGGAGCGGGCAATCGGCTGCCTTTGCCCCCTGTGCCGCCAATATTACCTAAGCGCCGGTGTAGATCCCGACGACGTGCTCGGCTGCCTGGCGGACAACCTGGCTTCTCTATTGCCCGTAAACCGGCAAGGCGCGCAGTACCGGTTCTCCGATCCTGATATGGACGCTTTTTTTGCGGCCAAGGCCGGGTTGATCACCGGGGCGGTGTCATCCTTGGCCGATGCTTTTCGGGAGCGGGGCCTGATGGTGGGGCTGGACGTATTTGCCCCGCTGGTGGCCTGGTACGTGGGGCAGGACATCCCCACCCTAGCGGAAACCGCGGATTTCGTAAAGCCCATGTTCTACCTGCGCACCAACTCCCCGGCCGGTATGCCCTTTGAGTTGCGTAGCGTAAGCGATGTGGTGGGCCCGGGAACCCAAGCCGCGCTCCACGCGTTATGGGGTGCGGCGAGTACCGACGCAGCGGGCTGCGCAAAAGCGCAGATGGCCGCCCTTACAGGCGCAAAAAGCCCCATCTGGCCCGGCTTTGAGGTGAATCTGGTGCCCGATATTTGCGACACCAATCCCGCGTATGTGCGAGAGATGGTGAAGCTGTATGAGGATGCCGGGGCGGAGAAGGTGGTATTGTCTTGGAATTTGCTTTACGATACGGGGGATAACTTGACGGCGTTGGCAAGGCCGTAATCTACACCAACCCCCGCTCCACCGCAATGCGGATCACATCGGCTGTGTTTCGAGCGCTCAGCTTTTCGTGAATGCTGTTGACCATCAGCTTAACAGCGTTGACGGACAGTTCATGGCTTGACGCGATTTCCGCGCGGGAAAGCCCTTCGTAAACATCACGCAGCACTTCCTTCTCTCGGGAGGAAAGGGCCGCCTGCGCCATCGATCCCTCGCGCACTGCGTTGGAGAAGCTTGGCATGTAAATCGCCTCGCTGATCGTTTTGTTTTTATCATACAACTAAATTCGACAGTTTTCAATAGCAATTTCAGTGTTTTAGTATCAAGAAATTGTTCATGTTGTCACCTGTCTGATAGGTTAAAAGCGGAGCGCCGGAACGTTTGCACTCGTCCGGCGCTCTTTTGGTTTAGCTTTGCATCCAAGGCTCTGGCGCAACCCCCGTGTATATACCGTGCATGTCCACCGTGTTGCGGGGAAGTTGCCCCTCAAACGCGTAGGTGGTGCGGCTTTGATCCCGTATCTGCACAGCCACCCAAATCAGCAATGCGCAAACCAGGGCCGCCGCCGCGCTCCAAGCATAATCCCTCTTTTTTGCTTTCTTTGGGGCAAATCCCGCGTACCTCACGGGGCGCTGGGTATACATCATCACAATCGCCTCCTTTGATGAAAGCTAGTATATGCGAACATTTGTTCTTTGTCAAGCGATTTGAGAAAATTTTGCGAACGAATGTTTGATTTATCTTGTTTCTGTGGCCGGATTGTGCTATACTGTGCTGGAATTGAGGTGCTGCGCAATGAGGAGACCGCGGGGAGACAACCAGGCCCGGATATTGGACTACATCAAAAGCGAGATCCTGACCAAGGGATACCCGCCGTCGGTGCGTGAGATTTGTGACGCGGTAGGGCTCAAATCCACCTCCACCGTTCACGGCCATCTCACGCGCCTGCAAAAGAAGGGTTTGCTCAACCGCGACCCCATGAAACCCCGTGCCATGGAGGTATTAGGGTCGCCCAACTACCTGCGCAGCGAGGTGCTGCCTATCCCCGTGGTGGGGCGGGTGGCCGCTGGCGAACCCATCCTGGCTCAAGAGAACATAGAGGATCATGTGCTGCTCCCCGCCGAGCTGCTGGGCGAAGGCGAGCACTTTATATTGGAAGTCCGGGGCGAGAGCATGATCAACGCGGGCATACTCCACGGCGATTTTTTGGTGATCCGCAGCCAGCCCGACGCCAACAACGGCGAAATCGTGGTGGCCATGGTGGAAGACGACGCCACCGTAAAGCGCCTATACAAAGAAAACGGGCGCTTCCGCCTGCAGCCCGAAAACGACACGATGGAACCTATTTTCGCCAACGAAGTAACGGTGCTGGGCAAAGTGGTGTCCATGTACAGGCGGCTGTAAAAACAACGATCCCCAGTCTGTTAGGAGGGCATTCATATGCGCAATAGAGTTTTTTCGTGCCTGGCCATCGGGGCCATGGCACTTCTTTGTGTGGCAGGAGCAACCGCCGAAGAGAGAACCGATGCAAGCGGGCAGTGGCAGTATGAACTGGTAGGCGGCGGCGCGATGATCATCCGAAGCTTGGAAATCATAGATTTTGAAGAAGCGCCCGACGTCGAGTTTTATATCCCCAGTGAGCTGGACGGGTATCCGGTGACCGGCGTCGGCGCCGAGGCCTTTGATGATTGCTTCTTAGGTGGTGGCGTTGTGATTTTCCCGGCCGGCATAACGAACATCGGCGAGGGCGCGATCACCGATTATGGCGGTTGCGATTATACAACCATGGCGGTAACCAAGGGCAGCGCCGCCGAGCAGTACGCTAAGGACAACGGCATTGCATACTTTGTTATCGACGCGACCGGGCAGTGGAAGTATACTGTTTTCGATGAGAGCAGGTGGTGGGAGGCTCTTGATTTCTACCCGAACAGGTGGCCGGAGGATACTCTCAGGATCGGCGAAGCAACGATCGTGGGATTTGTGCAAGCGCCCAGCGGTGATTTGCTGATCCCCAGCGAGGTGGACGGCTATCCGGTCACAGGCATTCGCAATTGGGTGTATGAGTGCCCATGTGACAGCGAACCCGACCTTCCCTCATACCACGCTTTAACCGGCGTGACCATCCCGCCCGGCGTCACGCACATCGGTTACGGGGCGTTCTGGGAATGCGAGAACTTATCCGTTGTAAATATCCCGGACAGCGTAACGCACATCGACGAATACGCATTTTGGCGATGCGGCATCACCAGCATCACCATCCCGGCCAGCGTAAACCAAATCGCCTGGAACCCGTTTGTCGGCAGCGCTTTAACACGTTTTGACGTGTCCCCACTCAATCCAGTCTATGAGCAGATAAACGGCGTATTATTTGATAAACAGCAAAAGACGCTGGTTTCCTACCCCAGCGCCAAGAAAGGCCCCTATGTCATTCCCGAGGGCGTGACCAGCATCGGCGAACGTGCGTTTTATGAGTGCAGCGGCATCACCAATTTAACCATTCCAGCCAGCTTCGACAGCATTGAATGGAACCCGTTTGTCGGTGGCGCCATCTCAGGTTTTGACGTGTCTTTAGATAGTTCGATTTATGAACAGATTGACGGCGTGCTTTTTGACAAACAACAAAAGGCGCTGGTTTCCTACCCCGGCGCAAGAGAAGGTTCATATGTCATTCCAGATGGCGTGACAGGCATCGGTTCTTTAGCGTTCTATGAATGCGGCGGCATCACCACCGTAACCATCCCGGGCAGCGTGACAACCATCGGCTGGGCAGCATTCGAAGATTGCGATACTGTCGTCCTGCATGTACAGCCAGGCAGCTACGCCGAGGAATACGCAAAGAGGGAACGCATCGCTTACGTTTACAGCGAGTGATTTCTATTTCTATAGAAGCCCCTCTTTGTCCAATGCCCTCAGCGCACTGGCCAAGCCCAACCGCCCGTGGGCCAGCGTAAGCCCCCCTTGCAGGTAAGCCGTGTAGGGCGGGCGCAGGGGCGCGTCGGCGCTCAGTTCGATGGAGGAACCGGATACGAAGGCCCCCGCCGCCATGATCACCGGATGCTGGTAACCGGGCATGTCGGCAGGTTCGGGCACGGCAAAACTATCGACTGGAGAAGCGGCCTGTATGCCCCGGCAAAAGGCGATCAGCCGCTCGGGGGAGCGCATTTCGACGGCCTGTATGATGTCGCTCCGGGGCGCGTCGAAGGCAGGCGACACGGGAAATCCCAGCAAATCAAACACACTGGCCGCCAGCATGGCGGTTTTGAGGGCCTGGGCCACCACATGGGGCGCCAGAAAAAGCCCCTGAAAAAACGCCTGATAGCCGGGCGCATAGGAGCCTATCTCCCCGCCGATGCCCGGCGCGGTGAGCCGCTCCGCAATGCGCCTGATGACTTTGCCCCTCCCGGCCAGATACCCGCCGGTAGGCGCGATGCCGCCGCCTGGATTCTTGATCAGCGACCCTACGATCACATCGGCCCCCGCCATGGTGGGTTCTTCGCAATGCACGAACTCGCCGTAACAATTGTCCACCGTCACCGCCACGTCGGGCCGCGTATCGTGCACTGCCTGGGCAAGGGAGCCGATGTCGCCTAGGGTAAGGGCGGCGCGCCAAGCGTATCCCCGGGAACGCTGGATGTGCACCACCCGCGTATCGGGCCGGAGCGCCGCCAGGGTGGCTGGAATGTCCAGGGTATCATCGGCCCGCAGGGGAATCTGGTCGTAAGATATGCCCATGGCCCGCAGGGAAGCGCAGGAATCGCCGGAAATGCCGATCACCTGGTGCAGCGTATCATAGGGCAGGCCCGAAGCACAGAGCAGCCTGTCCCCCGGCCCCAATAGCCCAAAAAAACAAAGAGCCAGCGCGTGGGTGCCGGACATGATGTGAGGCCGCACCAGCGCGGCCTCCGCGCCAAAAGCTTGGGCGAATACCCGCTCCAGGGTATCGCGGCCGATATCGTTGTACCCGTAGCCGGTAGAACCGGCAAAGTGATGGCTTCCCACCCGGTGATGCCGGAAAGCCCCCAGCACCCGCTCGGTGTTGTGGTTTTCGGTTGCGTCCAGGGCGGCAAAACCGGGGGCGCAGCGGCGCTCGGCTTCGGTGAGCAGGGTCTCGATGGAATGCATGGACATGCAATACACCTCCATGTAGGGGCGCACATTGTGCG
>Ga0123353_10002596_pt1 | contig 22478 bp, 15 predicted proteins | sample TergutLab28metaG_3_FD_92763 | JGI IMG/M metagenome (GOLD analysis project Ga0123353, IMG submission 92763) | Labiotermes labralis P3 segment gut microbial communities from Petit-Saut dam, French Guiana - Lab288 P3 | ecosystem: Host-associated > Arthropoda: Insects > Digestive system > Gut ... | reverse complement strand
GATTTCAATAAAATAGCTCCGAATTTTGCTAAATATTTTGAAAGAGCATTTTTCTCAGCAGAAGCTGTTTTTAATTTGGGAAAAACATTGTTTAAGGTATTTGCAATAGGAGTAATTGTTTATCTCAATCTTAGATTTGAATCAGAAAAACTGCTGACTCTTGGAGATCGGACACTCCAATTTTCTTTAAGATATATTTTGATTGTATCTTTTAAACTCATAATAGAGTCTGCATTTCTCCTTTTGATTCTTTCTTTTCCAGACTATATGTTTCAAAGAAGACAACATAGGAAATCATTGAAAATGTCTAAACATGAAATAAAAGAAGAAATGAAACAGTTGGATGGGGATCCAAGAGTAAAACAAATGCTTCAGGAAAGGATGAGGGAACTTTTAAATTACAGGACTATAAGAGAAAATGTCCCTTTGGCAGATGTAGTTGTTACAAACCCGACTCACTATTCTGTAGCGATTATGTATGATCGATATACAATGGAAGGCCCTACTGTTGTAGCAAAAGGGGAAGATCAATTTGCATTAAGGATAAGGGAAATAGCAAAAGAAAATAGTGTTCCTGTCATTGAACAAAAAACTCTCGCAAGAGCGCTTTATGCATATACTAAAGTAGGGGATGAAATACCTTATGAATACTGGGATGAGATACTAATAATATTTAGAGAAGTTCATAAGATTTCAAAGAAAGACTGGATTAAGGAGCTAACAAATGGCTGATTCAAGATCTATTTTTAAAAGTGCACTTATACCATTAGGAAACAAAAAAGATGTATGGGTTGCAGCAGGTGTAATCGTTGTAATAGCAATGATGATCATACCACTGCCTACGGTATTGCTTGACACTTTCCAGTCATTTAACTTTATGTTAAGCCTTTTAGTTATATTGCTTGTTCTTTTTGTCAGGCATACGACAGATTTTACTGTTTTTCCGACTTTATTGCTTATTTCTACTCTTTTCAGCATAGGGCTAAATATAGCATCTACAAGACTTATCCTTTTGCATGGTTCTGCATTTGATGGAAAACTTATCAAGGCATTTTCAAGCTTTGTTGTAGGAACAAAAGAGGCTAAAGGTCTTGTAATAGGATTTATAATATTTATTATCCTTATAGCAGTTCAATACATTGTTATAACAAAAGGTGCAACAAGAGTTGCAGAAGTTGCTGCAAGATTTACTCTCGATGGAATGGTTCAGAAGCAGATGTCAATAGATGCAGAGATTGCAAGTGGAGCTCTTACTGAAGATGAAGCAATGCAAAAGAGAAGAAGACTTCAAAAAGAAGTTGACTTCTATTCAGCAATGGATGGAGCTACCAAATTTGTTTCCGGCAACGTAAAGATAGGAATTCTAACAATATTGGTGGATATTATTGGCGGTATGATAATTGGAATGGTCTACCATGGAGAACCATTTAATATTGCGCTTGTAAACTATGTTACATTAACAATAGGCGATGGTCTTGTCACACAGTTCCCTTCTCTTTTAATAGCAACAGCTACAGGTATAATTGTTACAAGATCTGTTTCTGATGGCAGCTTTGCAAGCGATGTTACAAACCAGTTTTCTCAGGATTCAAAAATCTACATAATTGCCGCTGTTTTCCTGTTTCTGTTATCATTCCTCCCAGGTTTCCCATGGTATGTTCTTATTCCAATGGCTGCTTTATCAGGATTAACAGGATATAGCATTTCAAGGAAGAAAGTGGCAGCTGATGCTGCAGAAAAAGCAGAAAAAAGAGATGAAAAGCAAAAAGAAGAATCTGCTTTTGAAATACCGGGAATAGAACCACTTGATCCGCTTTCTCTTGAACTTGGTTATGGACTTCTTCCTCTTGTAGATAAAGAAAAGGGAGCAGACCTTCTTGAAAGAATAACAATGATAAGAAGAGAAACAGCAGCAGAACTTGGACTGATTGTTCCAAAGATAAGAGTGCGCGATAATATGAAACTCGATCCATCAGAATATTGTTTAAAAATTAAAGGGGTCGAAATCGGAAGAGCTAAAATCAGGTTGAATCACTATCTTGCTATCAATCAAGGAAGCATAGATGAACCAATAAGTGGAGAAAAAACAACAGATCCTGCTTTTGGACTTCCAGCTTTATGGATAAGTGAGAAAGATAGAGAAAAAGCAGAACAAGCTGGATATCTTATTGTTGATCCTCCGTCAATTATCGCTACCCATCTTACAGGTATAATAAAGAAACACTCATCTGAAATTCTGGGAAGGCAGGAAGTAAGGGCAATAATTGATTCCCTTGCAGGTAAATATCCTACGATTATTGAAGAAATTAGAAATGCTCTTTCTATCGGAGAAATTCAAAAAGTTTTGCAGAACCTTTTAAAAGAACAGGTATCTATAAGAAATATGGTAGTGATACTGGAGACATTGACAGATTTTTCCTCTGTTTCCAAAGTTTCAGAGGCTTCGAAAGATATAACATATCTTACAGAAAAAGTGCGTCAAGCTTTGGGCAGACAAATATGCCTGCAATATGCAGATGAAGAAAAAAAATTAAATGTTGTAACGATTAATTCTGCATTGGAAATTAAGATAAATGAGTCAAGAGTTGGAGATGGTTATTCTGTAGATCTTGATCGTGAATATTTATCATCATTTTTAAATGCTGCTTCAAACCTTCTTATTGATTTTAAAGATCTTAAAAAAAATGTTGTAGTACTTACTTCTGAAACAGTAAGAGTGCTTGTAAGAAAAATATTTGAAAGAGGATATCCAGGAATAGCTATTATATCAATGAAAGAACTAACAGAAGATATTAGAATCGAGATTTTAGGAGAGATCAATTTTGAAATGCAAAATACATAAAAAGGAGCAAACAAAAGAATGAATTACTTTACGGAACAAGGATTAACATATACTGACGCTATAGAAAAAGTCAAAATAAAATATGGAGAAAATATTCAGATATTAAACCGCAAGTCAATAATGGTAGGTGGTTTTCTTGGTTTATTTCAAAAAGAAGGGGTGCAGATCGAGGGAATTATTTCACAAAATCCTTTTCAGAAAAAAAATCCCAAACTTGAAGAAGAAAAGGAAAAATTAATACAGGCTGCTAAAGGAAATACTGCAATAAATGAAGTTCTCAAAGTTATGAATGAAATTAAGGATAAACTTGATGAATCTCCATCCAATAATGAACAGCAGCACGAAAATATAAAAAAAGTTGAAAAAATACTTCAGAGAAATGATTTTTCTTTTTCTTATATTGCATATATAACTGATAAAATCAAAAAAAATATTGCGCTCGATGATATTAACAATTTTAATTATTTACTTAAAAAAGTAAGAGAATGGATAAGAGAGACGATCAATATTTATCCGGATAACCCGCCTCTTACAACTCCAAAGATTTTTATCCTTGTAGGGCCAACAGGAGTAGGCAAAACAACAACTATTGCAAAGCTTGCAGCTATAAATGCATATCGGACAAAACCATTATCTGTAAGAATCATTACTATAGATAATTACAGGATAGGAGCAAAAGAACAGATAGAAAAATATGGAGAGATAATGAGTGTGCCTGTTGTATCAGCAGAAAATACTGAACAACTTAAAAAAAATATTGCTCTTTTCAGCCATGATGTTGATCTGATACTTATAGATACAATCGGCAAAAGTCCGCATGATTATAAAAAACTGGCAGAGATGAGAGAGATACTTGCTGCATGCGGCACAACCGCTGAATTCCATCTTGCAATTAGCGCTATTACAAAAGTTTCTGATATTTTTGAAATAATGCAGCAGTTTGAATCATTTAAATATAGTTCTATTGTTGTAACAAAGCTTGATGAAACATGGCACGCAGGAAATATTATAAGCGCTCTTCATGAGACGCATAAACCTGTCTCTTATATAACAACAGGGCAGAGCGTACCTCATGATATTAAATACGCTACAGAAGAACTATTTCTCGAACATCTTAGCGAGTTTAATACAATTAATTAGTCAGAAAAGGAAAGTACTTATGGAAAAAAAGATGATAGATCAAGCTGAAGATTTAAGAATATTTGTTCAGGAAAAATCAGGTAAAACCGAATTAAGTAATTCAGAAAAATCTGAAAAAAAGGAAGAAAAAAGTACAAAGACAAGAGTTATAACTATATCCAGTGGAAAAGGGGGAGTAGGAAAGACAAATCTTGCAGTTAATCTTGCAATAGCTTATTCACAGATCGGGAAAAAAGTTATTCTTCTTGATGCAGATCTTGGACTTGCCAATGTCAATGTAATTCTTGGAATAATACCGGAATTCAGCCTTTTTAATCTTATAAAAAATAATAAACCAATGAAAGATATAATAATAAATACAAAATTTGGCATATCTTTTATCGCAGGCGCATCAGGTTTTTCAAAAATTGCAAACCTGGATGATGAAGAAAGAAAACGTTTCATAGCTGAAATGAATGAGCTTTCATTTGCAGATATAATAATAATTGATACAAGCGCAGGTATCTCCAATAATGTTCTTGGTTTTATTGCAGCAGCAGACGAGGCCATAATAGTAACAACACCAGAACCTACTGCAATAACAGATGCATATGGAACAATAAAAATCATAACTACAGAGCTTATTGACAGCAAAATAGCAATAAAACTTGTGGTAAACAGGGTAAAATCAGTAACAGAGGCTAAAAAAGTAGCCCATAGGGTTGTAAGTATTGTAGGGCAATTTTTGAATACAAAAATTGATTATCTGGGATATATTTATGATGACCCAAATGTTCAGAATGCTGTTTTAAGGCAGAAGCCTTTTATAATATCTGATCCAAAATCCAAGGCTTCGATATGCCTGAAACATATAGTAAGCAGGCTTGAGAATATAGAATACATGGAAGGAAGCGGGGTTGGAAACTTTTTGAAAAAGTTGATGTCAAAAAATGGGTAATATAAATTGCTTGACTGCTATACTTTTTTTAAATAATCTAAGTAAGGAGGGGTTCTAATTGCCTAAATTGAAGAATTTAATAACTATTTTTGCTTCAATCTTTTTGTTCCTGTCTCTTTTGGGAATTATAGGCGGTAATTCATTCTTAACAATATTAAAAAGATCGTTTTTAGGTTCATTAATTCTTTCTTCATTGATATCAGGGGCGTTCTATATAATAAAGAAAATTATTTCAGAAATTTCCGCATCTGATATTGGAGAGGGGCAGCCTGAACAGGATATTGATTCTGATCCTAAAAATATAGATATAGTACTTGACCAGGAAAATCCCTTTGAAGCAGAAGATGAAGATACATCTCCGGATTCAATTAGTAAGATTGGTGCAAGTTCTTCTGCTGAAAGTCTTGTTGAAGAGGTTGCAGAGGATGCTCTTGGAGATATTAGTTCTCTGGAAATCAAAACAAATGATAATGAAGTAATTGAAGTTATGAATGATAATTCAAATAATAACGGCTCAATGCAATCTCTTGATTCAAATGCAGATCTTTTTGGTGACCTGGATACACAGGCATCATCTTCTAATAAAAAAGAAAATCAAGTATTAAATTCACTTGGTGAAAATGCAACTCCACAGATAATTGCGAAAGCTATAAAAACAGTTCTGACAAGAGATAATAATAAAGGGTAAATTATGGCAGAAAAAGAAGTATTAGAGACAGAAGAACATGAACTATGGCTAAAATATAAAAAAGAGAAAACAACTGAACTAAGGGACTATTTTATTAAACAATATGCTCCGCTTGTAAAATATGTTGCAGGAAAAGTTGCGATAGGGATGCCCTATAATGTTGAATTCGATGATCTTGTGGGCTTTGGGGTATTTGGACTATTTGATGCAATTGAAAAATTTGATCCTGAAAAACATGTAAAATTTAAAACTTATGCAGTAACCAGAATAAGAGGAGCAATTTATGATGAACTCAGGTCCATTGACTGGGTACCAAGATCTGTAAGACAAAAAACAAGAGAAATTGAAGAAATAGTTTACCATCTTGAGGCTAATCTTGGACGCTCTGCAAGCGATGCTGAAATTGCAGAGAAGATGGGAATTCCTATTGAAGAACTTCATAAAAATATTCATAAAATAAGCACATCATCAATACTCTCTTTAAATGATCTATGGTACACAGGTGAGGATAATGACAAGGTTTCAATCGTTGACAGTGTAGAATCTTCTCAAAGCCTTAATCCGGACACAATTGTTGAAAAAGAAGAGATAAAAAAAGTAATTGTCCAGGCAATTAGTGAACTGCCTGATAAAGAAAAAAAAGTTTTGGTTCTTTACTACTACGAAGATCTTACTCTAAAGGAGATAGGAAAAGTTCTGGATGTAACAGAATCCAGAATATCTCAGCTTCATACAAAGGCAATACTTAGGCTTAGGGCAAAGTTAACCAGCCTTAAAAAAGGAATTATGTAACCAATGAAAGAGACTCTTACGCTTGATGAATTCAAAAACTTTATGAAGAATATGGCTGAAAAAGATAACAATAAAAAATCAGTACAGGTATCAGCCCCTTCAATTGAAGAGTGTCTTGAACAAGCTGCAATAGACCTCAATACCGCAGTTGCTCATCTCGAATATGAAGTACTGGTAAAAGGGATGAAAGGTTTATTCGGAGTAGGGAAGAAGAACTATACTCTTATTGTTTATAAAACAGAAGAGAAAGAAGAAAACACTTCAAGTATAGAAGAATTTGGCACAGATGAATTTGTTGAAGAGCAGATAAAAGATAAAGATGGAGAGGTAATTCTCAATTTATACAGGGGAGAAGCTTTTCTTAAAGTTTACCCGCCAGAAGGAAAAGGGAAAAAAGCTACGCTTGAACAAGCTCTTTTCAAGATCAATACAAGAAACATAACTGATTTTGATAAAGCACTTGTTTCAAAAATTGTAAAGCTTGCAGATGGGATGACAATAAAAGTTGGTTCATATATTCCAAAAACAAGCAATAACACTACAGTTTCACTCAGAACAGAAGAAAATGATATGAAAGCATATATCACTCTTACTCCTCCCGGTGAAGGTGGAAGTGATTTAGAGAAAGAGACTATTTTATCATTCTTAAAAAACAACATGGTTGTTTTTGGAGTAGATGAGAAAAATCTGGAAGATTTTCTTGACCATCCTGCTTATGGAACAAGTTTTCTTGTGGCAGAAGGGTTGCAGCCGCAACATGGAGCAGATGCTGAAATAATTTATAATTTTAATACAGAAGGGACTTCTGCATTATTGAAAGAGAAAGATGGTAAAGTTGACTTTAAAGATAAAAGTCTTATCCAGAATGTTGTAGAGGGTCAGGTCCTTGCAGAAAAGAAACCTGCAGAACAAGGAGTTAAAGGAAGAACTGTAACAGGAAATGCTATTGATGTAAGAGATGGACGTGATAAAGAATTTAAAATAGGAAGTAATGTTACTATTATAGATAAAGGGCTTAAAGCTGTTGCTGCTGCAAACGGGCAAGTACTGCTTGTAAATGAAAAAATATCTGTTGAAAGTGTCCATCTTGTTGATGGAGATGTCAGTATTGCAACAGGAAATATCCATTTTCTTGGCACAGTTGTTGTCACAGGAAATGTTGAAGATGGGTTTTCTGTTAAAGCAACAGGTAATATTGAAATAAAGGGAAATGTTGGAAAGTGTATAATTGATGCAGTAGGTAATGTTATTGTCCATCAAGGCATAAACTGTAATGAAAATGGATCTGTAAAAGCTGGAAAAGGAGTAATGGCAAAATTTATACAAAACTCCAAAGTAGAGGCAGGGGAAATAGTTTTTGTTACAGATGGTATTATAAACTCTTATGTTGACTCTAATGGAAAAATAATCTGCAAAGGAAAGAGAGCAACAGTTGTAGGTGGACGCCTGCGCGCTACAGAGGAAATATCTGCTAAAACTTTTGGTTCACTTGCTGTTGGTTCTACAGAAATTGAAGTTGGCTTTGATCCAAAAAGCAAAGAAAGACTTCTTGAACTTGAAGAAAAGAAAGCTGCTGATGAAAAAGAGCTTGAAGAGATCGACAGAAATCTTGGAACTCTTGAAAATATTAAGAAGAAGATGAGAAGTAAATTCCCCGAAGAAAAACAAAAAGTATTGGATGAACTTACTGAAAAATCAATGAGTCTTAAAACAGAACTTACAGATATTGAAAATGAAAATGCAACTATTTTGGAACATATTAAATCCATTAAAACAACCGGAAAAATATCTGCAGGTGCAACTGTCTATCCCGGAGTAAAAATAACAATAAAAGATGCTCATCTTGAGATAAAGAATGAACTAAAAAGAATCACTTTTGTAAATGAAGATTCAATGATCAAGACCAGAAAATATGAAGAGCCTGAAGAGGAATCATTCGAGGAGAGCTGATGTCGATTCAACCTATAGACCTGCAAACCCTTTTTCTTAAGATGACTCAAGTTGGAAAAGATCAAGCTGTTGAAAAAGATTCTATTATGCTTCAGCAGACACTACAGGGCCATGAAATAGCGAAAAGAAATCAACATAGCGATAACAGTGTTAATAAGGCAAATAATTCAGATGCTGGTCCTGAAAAAACAAAAGAAGACAAAGAACAGGGTGGCAACCATGATCAGAAAAAAAGAAAAAAAGAAAAAAATAAGACATTTGAAGATAAAGAAATACTTTCAGATCCTGATCTAGGCAAAAATATAGATATTAGCGGATAACATTCATGTTAGTAGTAATAATTGCAATAATACTAAATTTTATAGCGCTTTATCTTATTTTTCATTATTTTAAGTGGAAACTCACAAGTTTTAATTTTCTTGAAAACTTTGAAAAAAAGAAAGAAGAGATTGGCAGTGAGATTAATCTTATGATCATAGAATTGAACAAAACAACTGAGCGCAATCTCCAGATATTGGAAGCAAAAATGGGTCAACTAAATGAGGTTGTATCAAGAGCAGAAAAAATATTTAGTGCATTTAAAAAAGAAAAAGAGATAACTGAAACCAGCGAAAATATTTATCAAAAACTTGAAAGGAAGAGTATAAATGATGCAATAGAAAAAGCTGTTAAGGTTAAGGTAAAGGAAGATGAAGCAAAGCCGGAATTATTGGATAATACAAAGATCCAAAAAGAAGATTTGCGCGAGAAAGTAATAGAAATGTACAAAAACGGAATTGATATTGAACTGATATCCGGAAAACTTGGCATTACTAAAGGTGAAGTTGAATTGATAATATCAATTAGTGAAATAAAATAGAGTGGGATTATTATTATGGATAACATGATGGAATTATTTACAAGAGACAGCCGGAATAATATTAACCAGTTGGTTGATTCTCTTATACAATTTAAAAAAGATGCAAAAGAAAAACGGATTATTGAAAATGCTTTCAGAGCAGCTCATTCAATTAAAACCGAAGCTTCTTATCTGCAATTAGATGATATAACTAACTTATCCCATGAAATTGAAAATGAACTTGAGATCATTTTAACAAAGAAAATTGATTTTTCCAAAGAAAAATATGACAGCCTTATTGAAAAAACAGAAATGCTTCAGGAGATGATTGAAATGGCTGTTGAAGATAATGTTTCCGATTCTGACGATACTGAAATAGATGATAATTTAGTAGATGAAGAAATTGATAGCAAAGAACCATCGGAAACAGAAGTTATTCAATCCAAAAATGATAATAAAGTTTCTGCTGGAAGCAAAAAGACCCATAACAGCAAAATATTTTTTTATAAAAAAGAAGAAATGGATGAACAGATTTTTGATGAGTTCCAGCTATACCTTCTTTCAGAAGCAATGAAGAGAGGAGAAAAACTCTACAGAATTACTTGTGACATTTTGCCTGATAGTGCAATGAAATATGCAAGATTATATCTTATTGTAAATAATCTTGAACTTCACTGTAATTTGGTAAAAACAATTCCTGTAATCGATGTTAGTAAACTTGATGACTCCATGGGCAAAGGGAACAGGAAGAGTCTATTGTCGAATCCAAATATCGAAGAAAATACAAGAATAACATGTTATGTAACAACAAGTAAAAGTTATGACCAATTATATAATATTGTAAATGTTGATGAAGTAAAAAATATACAAATAATAAATATCCCTTATGAACCGCATTTATCAAACAACTCACAGCAGGAATCTTTGGAAAATATGATGTCGGCTCCAAAAACAATCGCTGCAAGAGTTGATCGTCTTGACTTACTGTTTTCCTCTATACATAAAATGAGAATGGACCTGAATATAAAATATAGTTATTTAAATGAAGAGGCTGTATCTCTCTTTGATAGAAATCTTGAAACCATGCAAGAATCAATAAACCACTTAAGAATGGCAACTCTTTCAGATGAATTTAGTTCAATGCCTTCTCTTATAAATAAAATAGCATTCAGCAAAGGGAAAGATGCAAATGTAGTTTTTGATGATAATAATATTGAAATAGACCGCTCTGTTTTTGAATATATTTATGATCCAATAATCCATATTTTTAAAAATGCTATTGATCATGGTATAGAAACTATTGAGGAACGCAAAGCCAAAGGCAAAAATCCAAAAGGGAAAATCGAATGTAAAACTTATCTTGAAGATGACAGACTGATTATAAGAATCAGCGATGATGGTAAAGGTATGGATTTTACAAAAATAGCTGAGAAGAGCGGCTTCTCAGAGTCAGAGCTTAGGCAATCAAATAAACTGCTTTCAGTTATCTCTTCTCCTGGATTTACAACTAAAGAAGATGCTGATGAACATTCAGGCAGGGGATTTGGAATGAATCTTGTTTGTGAAAAAGTTGCAAAAATTAAAGGTGCCTTGCTTGAAATTGATTCAAAAGAAGATATAGGAACAGCTATTACAATAAAATTAAGCGATAATTATATTGCCAGAGATGTTTTATATTTTATTTTTAATGAAGAAATAATAGCAACTCCTTCTGATGTCATAGAAGAAGAAATTGAATCTTTAAGAGATATTTCTAAAACAGATAATAATCAGATAATGTATAAAAATATACCTGTTTATACAAAAGAAGGAGTTTTGTTTTCTAACAAAATAAATAGCTTTAATAAGTTTAAAGGCATTTTAATAAACAAAGACAATAAAAAGGGTTTGATCCTTTGTGATAAAATATTATTTAATGAGTCGATTCCGGTTGACAGGGTTTACCTTATAAAGAGTTCGCTTCCTTATCTTTTCTTGATAAAGATATCCGGGCTGGATGATGAATATTATTATCTGGACAGTTCATTACTGGACGGATAGCAAACAAATACTTATTGAAGCTGGTGCATCATGCGTCATTCTGATGTAGTTAATCCATATACCAGTGAAAAGCGCTAGTCATCCCGATGCCAATAAGTCATCCCGATGAAAATCGGGATCTATATCCAAAAGAATTACTTATCTTTGTTAAAACCTATTCGGCGAAGTGCTTTTATCGCAGCTTCTCTTTCATTCCACTTGATTGACATATCTTTATAAATTATTGAACTTTCATGTCCTTTTCCCAACAATATTACAGTATCATCAGGCTGTGCGATTTCCATAGCTTTGTTTATTGCTTCCTGTCTGTCAGAAATTTTATAAATAAAAGAGCTCTCAAAATCTTTTCTTATTCCAGATTCTATTTGGTTTATAACATCCATTGGGTCTTCCCCCCTTGGATCTTCATCGGTAATAATTATAATATCGCTGTACTCCGAAGCTATTTTCCCCTGTACAGCTCTTTTTTCAATATCTCTTTCTCCTGCTGATCCAAAAACAGAGATGAGCCTTTTCTTGACACTTTTCTTGATCATTGGAAATACTTTTTCAAAAGAACCTGGAGTATGGGCATAATCAACAATAACCGTAAAATCCTGCCCCATATCAACAACATCCATTCTCCCTACAACAGACGTAAGGTTTTTTGAAAAAGAGATAATCTCTGCAATATCAACTTTTGTAATTTTTGATATTGTAATTGCAGCAGCAAAAAAGTTTTCAATATTAAAAATACCTGGCATGCAAAGTTCTGCTTTTATTTTTTTGCCATTGTAATGTACATCGAATCGGGAACCAGATTCAGTTAAAGTAATTGAGGATGCATAGATATCAGCATTTGGATCTTTAAGAGAATAAGATAAAACAGGAACCGAAGAAGCAGCTAGAAAAGAGGGTTTACTTGGTTCATCATAATTTACTACGCAAAAGTCATTTGCTTTTCTGAAAAGATTAGCTTTATCATTTATATAATTTTCCATAGTGCCATGGAATTCAAGATGTTCATGGGTGATGTTCGTAAGGATCCCAACATTATATTGGATAGCCGCGAGGCGTGATGTTTTATCGGAAAGACCATGCGAAGTTGATTCAATAACCGCATATTCAAAATTATTGGAAACCATTTCCGAAAGAAAGCACATAATTTCAGGCGCTTCGGGAGTTGATTGCCTGTAGGGATTTTTTTTTGCAATACCCGAAGAATCATACTCAACTGTTGATATAAAGCCTGCTTTTTTATCAAGGATTTTTAAAAGCTGATAAAGAAAAGATACTGTTGTACTTTTTCCGTCTGTTCCTGTTACCCCTATTGTTTTTAGCTTTTTGGCAGGGTAGTCGAAAAATGGTGCTGAAATAAAAGACATTGCTTTTCTTGTATCATCAACAAGTATATATGAAATGTTATTATCGATTTTATCAGGCATTGAAGAAACAACAACAGCAGATGCTCCATTTTTTATTGCTGAATCAATATAGTTGTGGCCATCAGTATGAATTCCTTTCAGAGCAAAAAAGAGAGAGTTGTTGCCAACCATGCGAGAGTCATATACAATATTTTCAACATAAACAATATTGTCAAATGGGTTTTTGCCCATTGTAGAAATAATATTGTAGTTATCGAGTAAAGTTGATAATCTTTTTTGCATAGAAGGATATTATCAGAAAGAGGGTTTAATGTATACAATTAGGACAGAGGATAGCTTTGCTGCAGCCCATTATATAAAAGAATATCATGGCAAGTGTGAGAATCTGCATGGCCATAATTATAAAGTAAGGATTTATGTTTCCGGTGAGAAGCTTGGAAAGGGTGGTATGCTTATTGATTTTGATATATTAAAAAAATTATTGAAAAGTGTGCTTGAAGAGCTGGATCATAAAAATCTTAATGAGATACCATATTTTGGAGAAAAGGAACCAAGTGCAGAAGTAATTGCGGAATTTATATTTAATAAAGTAGAAAGCAAGTTAAACAGCTATGCTGCCGCTAACTCCGCAGCCGGCGCTGGCGCAGGTGCAAGCGCGCCTAATCTTTCCAGAGTCGATGTTTTCGAAACTGAAAAAAATCTTGCGATTTTTACAAAACAGGATAATTTTTAAAGAGGTTTTATAAAATGAAAATAATAGTAGTATCAGATATTCACGATAAATATTCGCTCATTAAAAATATTGAAAAAGAATTAACAGCGGCAGATCTAATTATTATTTCAGGAGATATAACTCATTTTGGCTCAGATGAAGATGCAAAAAAAATAATTACTGAAATTGAAAAATATAATAAAAATATTTTTGCAGTATCTGGAAATTGCGATAAAGGCAGGGTAGAGGAGTATCTTAAAGATAAAAATATTTCGCTTCATAGAGAAATAAAAAATATTCCAGCATTTAATTTAAATATTTCCGGTTTAGGAGGTTCTATTACAACCCCAATCCCTACACCAAATACTTATTCTGAAGATGAATGTAAAAAATATCTTGGATCAATTGAAATAGCTCCTGATATTTTTGTTAGCCATCAACCTCCGCTTAATACAATCGCAGATAAGGTTCCAAATGGAAAACATGTGGGGAGTTTTTCAATCAGGGATTTTATTGATAAAAAACAACCTGCCCTGTATTTATGCGGACATATACATGAATCAATTGGAAAAGAATATTATGGAAAAACTCTTGTTGTTAATCCAGGCCCTTTTAAAGATGGGTTTTATGCTGTTATAACACGAAATGATAAAGGGGAATTTCTAGCAGAGCTTAAGCAAACCCGTCCCTCATAGATATATAAATAGGTTTATATGAGGTCGCTCCATTGTAAATATTAACTTAATTCCCGCTAAGTTTTATTTTAAAAAGAGAGTAGAACCAGTTAATAATAGCTTCGGATCTGGAATTAAATTCTTCTTCAACTGTTTTACGAAAAACAAAAAATGAACCTGTATCTGCAACACCAAGCCCGTAACAGCTAAATATATTTTTATTAAGTTCTCCGGCAAATAGTATAACCATTTTTTGTTCATCAACTATTGGCAAAACCCAATATTTAATTTTATCTATGTTATATGCTTTAAACATAATAAAATCTTTTTCTTTGATTATTTCAAATCTCATTATACATGGTTTAAATGGAGAGATCGTAGTATTTGCAACTATGATTCTATTTCCTTTTTCGTTAACATTATCACTAAGAATCGATATATCTTTGAATAGAGCAGTAGTTTTTCCAGTTCTTTTTGAATAGTAAGGTATCTCATTAAACGACTTAACATCTATAAGAATATCTTCTATTTTTTGAATTACATTATTTTCCAAAGAGATTTTTACAGGAATATTAAAAGTTGTCTGCGCTTTAAAATTAATCTTTTTTTTGGAAAACAGATCTATTTCTTTTTTTACAAGATCATTATTGCCTTCATAAAATATTTTATTGGAATATTTTGCAATTTCATATTTCATATCTTCGTCTGGGGCTGCTTCATCTGCAGGAATATTATTACAAAATATATTGAAAATAATAAAGAAAATAATAAATTTATACTGATAGTTTCTCATACATTATATTTTTCATGTGAAAGTTCAAGTTTATCAGCTTCATGAAGCATAGGCAGTATAGTTTCTCTTCTGTATTGAAACTTTTCCATTCGTATTAATATTTTATCAAGCATTTTCACAGCTTTATTTATATATATCCCTTTATTAAGCATGATACATTCTGCTCTGTGAGCCATTGCAGCATCTGTTATCTCTGCCCTGGTTGGAAGCCCTTTCTTGGCAAGCTGTTCAAGTACCTGTGTTGCCCAGACAACAGGAATATGAGCTGAATCGCAGACTCTCATAATTTCTTCCTGGATCGTAGCAAAATTCTTCCACCCTGTTTCTATGGCAAGGTCGCCTCTTGCAAGCATGATTCCAACAGGATAAATTTTCATGGCAGATAATAGTAGATCTGGTAAATTTTTAAAACCATCTTCTGTTTCAATTTTTATAATAATTCCTATTTTGGAACCATGTATTTTAAGCTGTTTTATAAGATTTTCTATATCCTGAGTGCTGTTAACAAAAGAGAAATTTATTGCATCAGCATATTTTGCAATAAATTCTATATCTTTTTTATCCTTATCTGTAAAACTTAATGACTTAAATTTGGTATTGGGAAAATTGATCCCTCTGTCTGCTCTTAGTTTGCTACCATCCTGTTTAGCATTGGTAATTTTAATTCGTGCTTCATTGGTAGTTACACTTTCAATTATCCCTTCTATTTTTCCATCATCAAAAAAAACATCTTCCCCAGGTTTTATATAGCTGAATATCTCAGGTGATGTGCATGAAATATGGGCAGGTGATATCAATGTTCCCATTTTATCAAATATCGCACCTTCGCCTGGTTTTTGATCTGAGTGTAGAATAAGAATATCTGTGGTTTTTAATAATATGAATTCTTCTGCTGAATCAAGATCACAAACACTTCCAGATTCATTGCTCTCATTTTCATAATCCTCAATAAAAAGATTTGTCCCTGTAGTAAAGTATAAAGAATCTCTGGTTATTCCCCATTTCCCAAGCCCCTGCTTATTGGTTATAAAAATCGACCCTTTCTTATTTCTGGAATCTATATAATTTAAAACAGTACCTCTTTTGATTTTTTTTAAGAAAGATTCTGAAATTGGTATTATAAAATCAACAGTTTTATCCGGAGGTTTTATACCAGGTGGTGCAAGCCATATTTTGGCTGGAGCAGTTACATTACCTAAAGAGTTTTTCTGAGGTTTAACATGTATAACTTTAGGTCCTGCTGTTATTTCCCCTGTTCTTATTTTAGGTCCAGAAATATCCATCATTATTGTACAGTTTTTATTTAATGAAGCTGATGCTTTTTTTATGTTATCAATTATTTTTGCCCATATAACAGGATCATCGTGCGCACAGTTTATTCTTGCGCTATTCATCCCTGTTTTAAGCAGGTCGTATATGAATTTATAATCATTAGCAGATTCACCTGGAATAGTTACCATTATTCTTGTTCGCCGTTTTCCTGGTTTTATCCCAAAAATAATTTTAGTATTTCTGTCAAATATTTCTGTACTCTTTTTTACAGATATAACATCTTTTCGTGTTTCTTTCTTTGAATTTGCTTTTAGAGAATTTATAACTGTTTTTATGGAAAGTAAAGTTTTCATTACATGGTTTTCGCAATGAGCAAGGCTTGCAAGCCCAGAATCTTTTAATTTTTCCTGAAGGTCTTCAATATCAAAACTTCGTAAAGCCATATAGTGGATAAGGTTTAGGGCACTTTTTTTATAAATAGCGTTAACTTTATTGATTTTTCCATTATATTTTTTTTCAAGCTCTTCTGCTTTTTGAATAATTGCTTCGATTTTGTGATCAATGAAATCTATTTTTTTCTGAATTCCCTTCATTGTTTTCCTACCCTTTCCATATATCATCAACAGGACGTTACAACGCACTAGTTGATTCAATATCCTATAATATTCTGCTTATTTGTTCCAGAAGTTCGCTTTTCATAATTCTTTTCCAGATAGGTCTTCCATGTGGGCAATAAGGAGATTTTAAATTAAATGCAGCTTCTATAACTGCTTTTGCTTCCATATCAGAAAGGGAAGCTCCTCCTTTAATTGCTTTTTTGCATGCTGCTGTTGAAAAAAGTTTTTTTTGAACTTCATCGATATTACCCGGAGATTCGGATATAACACCTATTATATCGTTTTTTATATTACTTAAAATATCAGGCAAAGAATCTATAAAATAATTTTTTGTATCATCCTGTTCAATAATGATCCCTGCATTTTTATAATCATTTATTATTTCAGGAGTAAAGGTCATATCTTCTGGCAAATAAAGTGGAACAAGTAGTTTTTGTATTTTCGGCTTATTATTTATAAAAGATTCATATATTGATTTTTCATGCGCTGCATGCTGGTCAATAATGTAAAGAGAATCATTTTTTTCGCAGAGAAGAAAAATATTAAAAAGTTGTCCCAGATATTTTGGCGCTTCTATATTTTCATGAGTTGGTAAAGATGTTTCAGATGGATTTGATGTTGCATGAATATTATAATTATTCTTTTTTATATCGGGCAGTACACCTTTTAAAGGTTTATCTTGCTTATATGAAAATGGCTTATCATAAACTATATTTATAAAATCCTGTTGTCCTGATTTTATCTCGTCAGAGATATCATCAGAGATATTCCCGCGAATATTACCAGAGATGTTGTTGGGCAATAAAGTTTCTGATTTTATATTTGCTGCCGGAGAATTATTTTTAATTGTTTTTTTAAGTATATCAGTTATAGAGTGGTGTATTTGTTGAATATTTTTTATTCTTGCCTCTTTTTTTGCAGGGTGTATATTAAAATCAACAAGCGAAGGGTCGTTTTCTATAAAAATAAATGCAGATGGAAAATGTCCGCCTGGCATGAATTCCGAATAACCATAAGTAACTGCCTGAATCAATGAAAAATCCTGTATCCTTCTTCCATTAAGATAAATGTGGATAAATTTTCTCTCTTTGCGATAAATAGCTGGATCTGCAGCTACCCCTTTTATTTTATATCTGCCATATTCTGTTTCTTCAATCTCATATAAAAAAGCCTTATCTCTGAAAGCAGCAATATAGCACTCAAATATTCTTTCTTTTAATGAACCTGTGCCTAACATTTGTATAAGAATGCCATCTATATAAAGTTTAAAAACTATATCTGGCCGTGTCGCAGCTTTTTCATAGAATATGTTTTTACAAGGATTGGTTTCTGAAGAAGGATTTTTTAAAAATTGCTTTCTTGCAGGTATTGCATAAAAAAGGTCTTTTACAGAAACAGTTGTCCCTTTTCTCGAAGCAGATGTTGTAATGCTTACTTCTCCGCTGCTATCTGTTTTGAGCATTTTACCTTTAGAGTTGTTATCTTGTCCTGTTATAATTTCAAGCCTTGAAGAAGCTGCAATACTTGAAAGAGCTTCGCCTCTAAAACCAAGAGTATGTATATTAAACAGATCTTCGGCAGTTTCAATTTTGGAAGTGGCATGTTGTAATACAGAAAGTTTTAAGTCTTCTTCATCCATTCCAGCGCCGTTATCTATTACTCTTATCTCTTTAATTCCTGCAGCTTCGATATATACTGATATTTCGCTGCTTCCGGCATCTATTGAATTATCTAGAAGTTCTCTTAGAACAGAAGCAGGCCTGTCTATAACTTCTCCTGCTGCTATTTTAAGAGCTACAGATTTTTCAAGTATTTTTATTTTTCCCATATTCTGTCTCAATAATATTTTATAATATTTCTGAAAGCTTGTCAGTTGCGAAAATAATTGTGTGAATATTTTTTAACTTTTAGAACAATAATCTACCAAAAATACCTGCCTGAAGCCCAAGCAGATATGTGTTTTGGCTATTATAAGATTCATAAAGTCTATGTTTTTCAATACCAATGGAAAGGAGTACTTTTAAATTACCTTTTTCCGGGAAAATAAGGGATGATTCATGTGTTAATAAAATAGACCAGTAATTATAGTCACTTACGCTGCTTTCAGGTTCTGTGGTGAATAAGAAAGATTCAGTATGGGCAAAATAAGGATCAGGATCATTTTTTTCTGAAAAATATTTTACCTCTATTCTTTTCATAGGACGAGTTATCCACATGTATGAAGCAGATGCTGTATCATAATAATAAGTTTTTTCATCGGAATGTCTGTGAACATATCCAAATTTATTATCAATTATAAGCTCAGTTTCTTTGTGTCCTGCAAAATAGAGGCTATTCCTGATGGAAAATTCTCTGTCCTGAGGTATTGGGGTGTCAACAGAACTTGTAATAAGTGAAAGTCTTGTAATGAATTCATCTGTTTTATAAAAAGAAAAAAAGGGTAAAAGTCCTGAATCACCAAACATATTTATTGCTCTTGTAACATACTCACCTGCAATTTTGTATGTATTTGTGAAGGTGTCATCTTCTTTTGCAAACTCTTTTAAGTAGCGTATGTTTAATTCAGATGGAGCAAAAAAATCTGCTATAGAAGGATTTCTGCTTTTATAAAATTTAGCAAAAACTTCCGGAGTGTATATACTATTTGAAAGATAATCAGTTTCTTTTTGGAATTTATTTTCAAAACTTTTAAGAAAAAATTCTGCAAAAGGGATTGCTGTATAAAAATAACTTTGTCTGGAAAAATCTTCAAACCATAATTGCGTATCATTCAAAAAACTTTTTCCAATTGTATTTTTATTTATATACTCAAATGTTCTTGAATATCCCGGAGTAAACTTCCAGCCTCCAAAAGAGGTATTAAAAAATGGAAATTGTAATTCCAGTTTTCCACTGCTTTTCTGTCTTCTGTCAAATTCTTCTCCTGATGATAATGTCCCGATATTCACAAGCAGATCTGCTCCAAAAGTATCGCGGTAAACAGAAAAATTATTTTCATTAATTATAGTTCTGTCTGGCCATGGATCACTATCCTCCGGAAGAATAAGTGAAAATGAGTTAAGCCAGTTTGCAATATAGGAATTATCCTCAGGAACATAGCCGGTAGATACTTTTACAAACGAAAGATTGTTTCCCCATTTAATATTATTTCTTGTATCTGATTTATATCTAAAATCCCATCTTTGCGATAGGTCAGTATAAATCAAAATTGATTCTGCAGAAGCAGATGCAGTTCCCCCTCTTTCTCCTATTTGTATTTTAATTTCATCTTGTTTTGCAAATGAGAGATAATACAGATCTCTTGATTCACTATAGGAGTCTGTAAATGTAAGAAAATCAGTAAATAATGGCGAACTATATGTATGATCAATTGTGGAATAGTTTTCGTTTCCAACCCAGGAGAGGTCAACATTTGTCTCAAGGTTTGATTTTAAGATATCTGTTTTAACAGAAGTTTTTGTTCTCGCATTGCTTGTGTTTGCATTTTCATTAAGATCAACGCTGAAATCTTCTGTTGCATACATAACATATTCTCTAATCGAAAGATTACTGACTATGTCTGTTTCTCCCACTGTAAGAACAGCTCCGGGAAAATTGTGTTCGTAAGTAGCAGCAATAGCACCAGCTGTTGTTATTTTAGGATCTGCAAGATGAATTTCATCAATAAACATTCTCCCTTCACTGGAATCACAAGTTATTTTAAACATTGAAAGTCCAAGATTTGTTGAACTTGTCCTTACAGTGCCTCCCATATCAATGCCTGCAAGATATATTTTTTTCTTTTCAAAATCTATTTCAAATTTTTTCCAGTCATTGAATGGATCTGTTGTAAAAGCAGCTTGTATACCTCTACCGGAAGTATCTGTATAAGAGATTGTAAGTTGCGCAGGGCTGGGTGTCCCTAATTTAGGTATTCTCATGTAACCTACAAATTTTCTATACATATCATAAGGAACAGGAGTTGAATAGCCTGTAAGGGTATAACCTGTTCCTGTCCAGCTTGTTTCAAGTACTTTTTGTGTGGATGCTATATCTGCATTTTTAAAAAATATATCTTTAACTTCAGGATATGCATCTATAAGTCTTTTTGACGGAGCTTCAGATGCAGAGTATCTTTCATATACCTCTTTTGCATAAGCAGATCCGCCGGCAGATGTTACAGTTGCGCTAAAAGTTGAGCTTTCTATAAAAAGTTCTCCGATAAATATTTTCCCTGAAGATGCAGCACCGGAATCATTTATATATATAAATCTTACAGCAGATGATTCTGCCAGACGTTTTTTATCATCAGATGAGAAATCATAATTTATTTTTAGCCATACTCCAGGTGCAGTTACAGATGCAAGAGTGCTTCCTGATGGTAAAATAGATTCCAGATCTATTGTTACAACATTTCTTGGCTCTTCAAGATCAAGTACTCCATTAAGATTCGTATCCTCAGAGTCAAGCATTCCATTTCCTCTTCCTGTAGATCCACCGACTCCTCCTACACGCATGACTGTTCCATTGGCAATATCGTTGAAAGCAAAGCCATCTGAGTAAATAGAATCTTCTCTATCCAGAATCCCATCTCCATCAAGGTCTTCGCTTATAGTTCCAATTTGTATATAAAGCTTGCCACCAAAAATATTTTCACCTTTTATTTTAAATGAAATACTTTCAGCATCTGAAAGGTCCTGATTAGCTGCAAATTTTCTTATGGGTACCTGTGCACCTGCCCAATGACTTACTGGTATTTCTTCCATATCCATAATAAGGACTTCGCCAAATATTCCATCGTTAGATGCATTTGCTGGATATGGGCCCGGAGGATTGCCTGTAGTATAACTATATATCTGATTCTGCGGAACATTCCAGTTATAATTATTAAGAGTTGCGTTTGTAAGAGTATAACTGTAATAATCTTTATATATGAGTTTTCCTCTGTTTGTTCTTGAAGGAAGGACTGTAGGGCGTGATCCTGATTTTAAAGAATCCCATGAGTCATTTTCAGGAATGCTTGCCGGATAAATATAACCGTTTCCAAGCCTCATTGTTATACCAGACTGTTGCATGTCAAAAAGACGAAGTATTCCTGTTGTGTCCTGGGATGTTAAGGATAGTCCTGTATCAACCTCTATTTTGTAATTATCTCTTGTATATTTAGCTCCCCCTGTAAAAAGCATTGATCCTTTATATTGTCCTGCATATCTTGAATACTGGTTTTGGAGTATATTCCATTTTATTCCAAATGCAAGTTCTGTCACTAAATAGTCTCCTGTAAAAAATCTGTTACCTGTTGCAAAAAGAAGATCTCCGCCATCAGTATCTGCATAGGAAGTTTTATATGTTATTTTTATTCTGTCATTGGGATGTATATATGTTCTGAATGTTATTACTCCGCTGCCATAATCTATGTCATACATTGTTTCAATGTTACCGTTTCGCTTGACTGTAACAGAACCAGGAACAATATCAGGATCAAGTATAAAAGCGCCTACTTGTAAAAGAACTTCCAGTCTTAACTCGCTTCTGTAAGTACCGGGCGTTATATTTTTTGATGGTCCATAAACAGGAACTTTATTGCCATCTGATGATGAGAATTTATCAGATAAAGGATATCTGTTTCTCATATTTCTTACACCATTGGAATTATCATAAACATAGAGAAGGTTGTTTTCTTTGTCTATTCTGATTTTTAACCTTTCATCCAATACTTCCGGGTTATTGCTTTTTGCAGAGATTCCAAATCTTATTTTTGAAATATCGTCCGGCACTGGAAAAGATGACTGATAATAAGAAAGAGATTCAAAAGGGGAGTACTCCCCTCTGTTAAAAAT
>Ga0123353_10002594_pt1 | contig 22480 bp, 17 predicted proteins | sample TergutLab28metaG_3_FD_92763 | JGI IMG/M metagenome (GOLD analysis project Ga0123353, IMG submission 92763) | Labiotermes labralis P3 segment gut microbial communities from Petit-Saut dam, French Guiana - Lab288 P3 | ecosystem: Host-associated > Arthropoda: Insects > Digestive system > Gut ... | reverse complement strand
CACTACAAACATAAGGAATGAAAAGCGTTGCATGGGAACTCATTTTTTGGTAGGGTTGTTGGAGTGGTTTGAAAAACTCGTGAAATCCAATATAATGAATTCTTGCGAAGGAATCAACTATTGGTCGTTGCATAAGAGTTTGGCAGCAGTGCCCGGCCGTATGTAAAACGAGAGTATACCGGAGCCGGCATGAGTGACTGTTTGGCCTCACGAGTTTGAACTCTCAAAAACAAGTGGGGTCCAGCGGCCATCCGCTGGTCGCCGAAGGCATTTTTAAATGTCCTTTGTTATGTGCGTTCCGGGTTGGCCGATTTGGAAAGTTGTAAAACATTACACCATAGGACGTTAAAAAAATGTCTCCGACGGGCAATGTGCCGTTGCATCGCCCAGCGTGTCGCTGGACCGCATTATTCCTCACGAGTTTTATACCGGAGTCGGTATAGCAAAGGTAAGGAAACTGCGGTGTTCGGAATCAAACAATATATTACTAAATCAATCGTATTATTACTGTCGCCTGGTTTGCCGGGCCAAACATCAACCGGAGTTAATTGAATGATGAAAACGAAATTTTGTGTCATTGTGTCCCTTTTGATCATGGTTTGCCTCGCGCAAGTCAGTTTGGCTCAGACCGTTGATTTGAGTCGGACTGTTGTCGTGGCCAATCCGGATTCCATTGCGGCAAAGGTCCTGATCGAGGAAGTCGCCAAAAAAACAGGGCTAACGTTGTCTCTCTCACTAACGAATCCTCAAAATGAACCCTACATCTCCTTATTTTTGTTGAATCCTTCTCAAAATTCGGCCGGACTGAAACCGGAAGGGTATTCTGTCAGTAGCGACGGTAAAGCTGTCAACATTGTCGCTATTGATTCCCGCGGCTTGCTTTTCGGGGTCGGTGAATTTTTGCAGAAAATGGAGTCCGGCAAGGGGAAACTTGCATTTCCGGCCAATTTCGACGTTGCCAAATCGCCCCGGTATGAGATTCGCGGTCATCAGCTCGGTTATCGGGCGACCGCCAACAGTTGGGACGCCTGGACCGCCGAGCAATTCGATCAGTATATTCGTGAACTCGCTTTGCTGGGGTGCAATGCCTTCGAAGGGATTCCGTTTCAGGATGAACGGAAGGAGCCGCTCATGAAAATGACACGGGCGGAAAACAATATTTTGTTCAGTGAGATTTGTCAAAAGTATGATCTGGATTACTGGGTCTGGACGCCGATCACGATCGACCTGAATGACGCGGAAAAACGTGCCGCCGATCTTAAAATGCACGAGGAATTTTATAAAATCTGTCCAAAACTTGACGCCGTGTTTTTCCCGGGAGGCGATCCCGGGGATAATCCCGCGAAACTCGTGATTTCTTTCATGGAAGACATCGCCGTGGTGCTTGCGAAGTATCACCCGAACGCAAAAGTCTGGCTCTCCAACCAGGGATACAGCGTGGAAGACCATCTTTTGGTCTATAACTACCTCCGGACGGAATCGCCCGACTGGTTCGGCGGACTCGTCAACGGCCCTTCAAGCGCTCCCATTGATATTGAGCGGAACATGCTTCCGACGAAGTACAAACTCCGTCTTTACCCCGACATCTGCCACAACAAAATCTGCCAATATCAGGTGCCGTGGTGGGACATGGCGTTTGCGCGAACTTTGGGACGTGAAGCGATCAACCCGCGGCCCGTTCAGTATGCGACGATTCACAACTGGTTCGCTCCCTATTCCGACGGTTTTCTCTCTTATTCCGACGGTGTCACCGATGACGTGAACAAAGGGGTCTGGAGTCAACTGGCGTTTGATCCCGATAAACCGCTTCGTGAGGTGCTGATTAGTTATTGCCAGCTGTTTTTCGGGAGTGACATCGCTGAAAAGGCCGCCGACGGGATTTTTGCCCTGGAAAAGAATTGGCGTGGTGCCCTGATTGACAACGCCTCGGTGGAAGGGACGCTTCTTTACTGGCAGAACCTCGAAAAGCAATACCCCGAACTCGCCAAAAACTGGCGGTATCAGATGTGCCTGGTCCGTGCTTATTACGACGCCTATCTGAGACGCAAGTTGATCGATGACACGGCACTGGAAGACAAAGTCAACGCAATTCTGACGCAATGCGACACTCTCGGAAGTGATCGCGTGATTGATGATGCTCTGAAAGTTCTTGCCGTTGCCGACGAAAAGAAGGCGGCCCCCGAGTTGCGTGAACGGATCATTGCCCTTTACGATGATCTTTTCAAGTCGATCCAGTTGCAGTCGAGTGTGCCGAAATACGGTGCCAGTGGTTATCAACGGGGAGCGTCGCTTGATTTTATTGACCTGCCGCTGAACAACCGATTCTGGTTGGAAGATGAATTTGCGAAGATTCAGAAAATGTCTTCGGAAAAAGAAAAATGTGAGCGGCTTATGCAAATCGCTCGTTGGGAAAATCCCGGCTTTGGGAGTTATTATGACGACATCGGCAATCCGGCCAAGTCGCCGCATGTCCGGCACAGCGTCGAAATCGTCACCAAACCGGGCGAAGAAGCTTATCCGGTTCCGCTTCAGTGGTGGTACCACGACGGCTTTTGCCGCTATCGTATTTCCCACCAAGTGACTCTCGATTATCCCGAGGCGATGGTCTACGAAGGACTCGACCCCGAGGCCGACTACATTTTCCGGGTCTCCGGATTGGGGACACTCCGAGTCATGGTCAACGGCAAGAAAATTGAGCCGCTGAACAAGGAAAGAATTGCAATCGGTGGGTTCATCGATTTCCCGATCGACAAGGAACTGCTCAAGGAACGCAAATTGGAGATCACCTTCATTCGCCCGACCGATGAAGGACATCTCAATTGGCGTCAAAAGTCCCGCCTTGCCGAAGCCTGGCTTCTGAAACAGTAAGTTTTCAGAAAAACAGTAAATTTTTCAAAAAAAATGAGCCGTAAACAAGCAGGAACCCCTCTGTTCTTGTGTTTGCGGCTCTTTTTGCTCTCTTTTTCATCCTCTGGTGGTCAAACGGGGGTTTCCCGTTACAATGTTTTGACCTGATGATGAAAAAGCCATGAAAACATTTGTCAATGGAAAGAAAACATGGAAAAAAGAGAGGAAGAAAACAGACCGGATTTCAAAAAATGTGACAATCTCTTACCCGTGATTGCTCAGGATGTCGCCACCGGAGAGGTGCTCATGATGGCCTACATGAACGAAGAGGCCTATGATGAGACGCTCAAAACGGGAAGAGCCGTTTACTTCAGCCGAAGCCGGAATAAATTGTGGCGCAAAGGGGAGGAAAGCGGGAACGTCCAGCTTGTCAAAGCGACCTTCATCGACTGCGACCTGGACACGCTTTTGATTAAAGTTGAGCAAATCGGTGGTGCTGCCTGCCACGAAGGTTACAAAAGCTGTTTTTTCCGTGAAGTGACCGAAGACGGCCTGAAAACCCATGGCGAAAGGGTGTTTGACCCAAAAGAGGTCTACAAAAAATAGCCGGGGGTGAAGTGTAATCGCAATCCCCGGGTGTAACATTCCGTTTCCTTTCGACCCTGTTCACTCTTCCGCCATGATTACGCTGAAAAAAACGACAAAAGTGATGCACAAGATGATTATCAGCGCGAAAGCTTTGCATCGGCGTTCTTCTTTGCGTTTATCTTTGCACCCGCTAAAAATCCATCCGGAAATCCATGTGAAAAGCGGACAGAGTGCGAGAGAACAAAACCGGGTCAGCAATTTCAATCCGGCTTCCCAGTCTTCTTTTATCGGGCTGGAAATAAAAATTGAGCCTGTTCGGTGAATCGCCTGTCTCGCCGACATGCAGAACAGTCCCGTTTTGCGGTTTTTTTTCATGTCGGCGCAACAGGCAGCGTTCGAAGCATGGTTCATTTTTTCTCGCTATCACAATAAGCCGGAAATGGAAGCTTGTGTATAGTTTTCGGATTGAGTCAGCGGCAATCCGGTTTTCGGGCAAATCACGACGTTATCGTCGTGGTTTCCTTCTTTTTCATATTCATATTCACATCCGCAATGTATGCAAAATTTCGGCATGGTCATTCTCCGTTAAAGAGGGGAGGATTTGGACAATTCAAGCCGAGAAACGGCAACAAGAGATGCTCAAGAGAAACGGGAGCGGCACGCCAGATAGAAACGGCGAATCCCACCGACGAAAGTGGTGCATCCGCATGGTCGCAATGCTGATTTTTTCCGTAAGTTCATACGCGACGCTCCCCTAGCGGGAGCAACGCAACTTTATGAACCATCGATAATTTCCTACCCGGTTGCCCGGTCGTCATGTGGAAAATTGCCCCTGACATTGCGGAACCATTGAAAAACGATTATCATGGAAAAATTCGGTCCCCTGCCAAATTGAAGTGAAGGCAAATTGAAGGATTGCACCATGTCTCACGATGTCCCGTTTGTTTCTCCCCGTATCGGAAAGAATTTTTTCAGCGATTTGCCGACCTCGCTGTCGGAGGAATTGGTCGAAAATGTTTTCCAAACGGAACATGTTCGTATTGAGCGGATCGTTTCGACCGGCCAATCGAGTCCGCCGGGATTCTGGTACGACCAATCGGAAGGCGAATGGGTGATTCTCCTTCACGGCGGTGCAACGTTGGAATTCCCAGACGAAACATTCCAAGGCGAAACAGAGATGCTGCATCTCTCACCCGGCGATTCCGTTTACATCCCGCCGCACAAAAAACACCGCGTTTTTTCGACGTCCGAAAAAGAAACAACCGTCTGGCTGGCGGTTTTCATCAAAGAGTCTCAAAATCATTAACTCATCATTAACCAAGGAGTATCCCGTCATGAAAATTGAAGTCACGAACAATCCGTCCCATGAAATGCTCGACAAACTCGGTTGCCGTTCATGGCCGATTTGGGAAAAGGAGCCGTCGACGTTCCCGTGGCATTACGACGAGAAGGAAACCTGCCTGATTCTTGAAGGCAAAGTCACGGTCACGCCGAAAGACGGTGAGCCGGTCACTTTCGGCAAGGGCGACCTTGTCGTCTTCCCCCAAGGAATGAGTTGCACCTGGAACGTCCAGGACACCGTGCGGAAACACTACAAATTCGGCGAATAAACAAGCACGCTAAACTGATATGAAGTAGAACAGTGAATCTTTTATATCAGAGCCGGTAGGGTTGGCCAATTTGGAAAGTCGTGAAACATTGCACCATAGGATGTTGAAAAGTGTCTCCGACGGGCAACGTGCCGTTGCATCGCCCAGCGTGTCGCTGGACCGCAATATTCCTTGCGAGTTTTAGACCGGAGCCGGTATTCATGCAGAATTTGGAGTTCAGGCTGACGTGGAAGGTTCGTCTTCAAACAGGAGACGATTCGCGTCAAGCAAGATTTTGACTTCTTCTCCAACCTTCCCAAGCCCCTTAATGTATTGAGCACAACTTGTTCCGGCACCTTTCGGAGGAGGTGAGACATGTCCTTCGTCGATCGATCGAACCTCATTCACGGTGTCGACGACCAGTCCCACCTGACGACTACTGAGATTGATGACAATGATACATGTACGTTCATCATACTTTCTGTCGGCCATATTGAATCGCAAACGCATATCAATCACGGGAATCACCTGTCCCCGAAGGTTGACCACCCCTTTCACGTATCCCGGCATGTCAGGAACTTCCGTAATCTTTTGCATACCAACGATTTCCGTAACGTAACGTATTTCCAACGCATAATCTTCATCACCCAAACGGAAGGTCAGATACATGTCCTTCAGTGTCTCTTCGATGCTGTCTTCCGACACAAGAACGTCATGATTATTATGATTTTGATTTGATAGTTCATCAACTTGCTGTTTCAACTCTTCCATCATTTGCCTAAGCCCTTTGTTTTAACAAGAAAGACTGTTGTTCATGACAGAAAATAGGTCACAAAGTAGGTCAAGTAGGTTAAATTTCAAAAAAAGGCACTTTTTTTACACGTGAATCAAAGGCCCGGCTGGCAAAGCCTCATTAAAAACGATAAAATCATCATAAAACGACTTGTGATATACCGGCATCGGTATATATGCTGGAATCGGTATAACGTGTTCTCAAGCGAATGACGAGTGACGGAATGGAACGTGAAAAGAACCAAGTGGCCTTGGTCTCGGTGATGGCGGCAATCTTCTTGACCGTGTTCAAGATCATTGTCGGTGTCTTGACCGGCAGTCTCGGAATTTTATCCGAGGCGCTGCATTCCGGCCTCGACCTGATCGCGGCGGTCATCACGTGCATTTCGGTTCGCATTTCGGATATACCGGCAGACAAACAACATCAGTACGGACACGGTAAAGTGGAAAACGTCTCTGCACTGATTGAAACCATTTTGCTGCTGATTACCTGCGTCTGGATCGTTTACGAAGCGAGCAACCGCCTGGTGACCGGAAACACTGAAATTGCCGTGAACATTTGGGCCTACATCGTCGTGATCAGTTCGATCATTGTCGATATTTCCCGTTCCAGGGCGTTGTCCCGCGCCGCAAAAAAATACAACAGTCAGGCTCTTGAAGCGGATGCCCTGCACTTTTCGACCGACATTTGGAGTTCGACCGTCGTGCTTTTGGGCTTGGTTTGTGCCCAATTCGGTTTTTACTTTGCCGATTCGGTGGCCGCACTGCTGGTTGCCTTCATCGTCGTTCTGGTGTCCTTTCGTCTCGGCAAGAAAGCCCTCGATGTGCTTCTGGACCGTGCTCCGGAGGCAACCGTTCGACAGGTCGAGTCGATGTTGGCGGAGTTTCCTGAAGTCAAGCGGTTTCATAGCTTGAAAATCCGGACCGCCGGGGCAGACACGTTCATCAAGGTCAACATTCACCTTGACCCCAACCTGAGCTTGCACAAGGTTCACAAAATTTGCGACCGTATCGAAAAAAAAATCGCTTCCCATGTTCCCCGCAGTGAAATATTCCTGCACGCTGAACCTCAGGAAAACAGCCATATTCTGGCAGACGTTGAAAAGGAAACGGAAGGAAAATAGCCTTCAGCCTAATATCGGAGTCGGTATGGGGTGGTCATTTGGCCTCACGAGTTTGCGTTCTCAAAGACAAGTGGGGTCCAGCGGCCATCCGCTTGCCGCCGAAGGCATTTTGAAAACGTCCTTTGTTATGTGCGTTCATGGTCAGTTGATTTGGAAAGTTGTGAAACACATTGCACCATAGGACGTTGAAAATGTCTCCGACGGGCAACGTGCCGTTGCATCGCCCAGCGTGCCACTGGACCGCAATGTCCAGCTTTGAGGATTTTTAACCGGCTTGAGTATACATGAAAACAGGAAATCACCATGACAAACATATCGACCACGGTTTGGAATGTTCCCAATATTTTGACGTTGGCCCGGATTGTTTTGGCCGTTCTTATGTTTGTTTGCCTGGAAATTTCCTGTTATTGGGGGGCGATGACGTTTTTTTTGGTCGCCGCGCTCACCGACTTTGTGGATGGTTGGTGGGCAAGAAAATTCAAGCAAATCACAACCCTCGGACGAATTGCCGACCCTTTTGCCGACAAACTGCTCGTCTGCGGGGCCTTGGTCTATCTTGCCGCCATCCCAAATCTGACGTCCATGCCGTGGGGATTGCGTGTCTGGATGGTTGTCGCCATCATTGCACGGGAACTCCTGGTCACAACAATTCGGGCGTTCCTTGAACAGCAGGGAAAAGACTTCTCCGCAAAGTGGTCGGGTAAATGGAAAATGGGGCTCCAGTGTATTGCGATTCCCGCCTGTCTGCTCTGGCTTGTGCTTTCTTCAAAACCGGACTGGCTTGCCATTGTCATTGTCGTTTCCGTTTGGGGAACCGTGCTGGTAACGCTCTATTCCGGCTACCGCTACGTTGTTGTCGCGACCAGGATCATCAGAGTCGTTTGAAAATTGGTTTGGAGCTTTTCCCAAACGGCGCTAAAACGGATTGCGGAAAATACGTTTCAGGAAACTTGGTTTGGCGTCTGATTGTTCCTGCAAGGAGGAACGGACCCCAAGCAGAGGAACCCGTTTCACGCTGAGCTTGCCGGTCAACGGCCCTTCGGCGCGGATTCTGATGATATTGTCTCCGGCCCCGCCGACAATATCGCTGACAACCGGAATTTGCGTCTTGCTGTTCCCGAGCCGAACGCCGAGCAACAGACTGATGTCGGTGGTATCAAGGTTCATGTCCCCCTGACCGGTAAGACTGATCGCGGTTCCATCGAGTGAAATCGGGTCCAAAACCGCTTTGTTTCCCTGAATCTGGAACGAAAGATTGCACGAAGTGATGCCGTTTTGCTCCTTGTCAACGTTTACCCTGAGAAGTTTGGTCAATTCCATCATGATGGGAAATTGATACAGGTTGGCCTCGTGCAATTCGAGTTCTCCGTTCCCTTTGATCGTGTCGCGGCTTCTCCCTTCACCGGAAATCATCGCCTGGGCGGAGAGTTTGCCGGTTCCCTTGTTTTGCGTCATCAATTCCATGGAAGCGGTGGACAGGTCAAGCTCCAGAACTTGTGTTTCAAGGAGATATTTGATGATCGGGTCGATGAAAACGTTGCCGTCGACAAGAATCGTGCCGCCGAACAGTTTGCCGGTCAGTGAACGGGACTGGGCCGCAGGTTCCACGGTCCGTGTCGTGCCGGTTGCATAACCGGAAGACTCGGCAGAAGCGAAAACCTGCTGAGACTGCTGGAAGGAAACCTGTCGGAGAGGTGGTTCCGCTTGTCGTTTTGGAAACTGTAACTTCGCAAACTGTTCCAAAGGAATGACTCCACGAGTGCAAATCCTGGGAATATAAGCGTGACGCCCCAGGCTTAATTGCTGGTCATGGAAATAGAACGGGCCGTGTATTTCGGTGATCTGCATGTCGTTGTAATTGCAGCCGTCAAACTCGAACTCGCCGAAAACGAGATTGCTTGCACCATCGCTTCGTCCCAGAAGATGAACTTTTCCGCAAATGTTTGAAATATCGACACCGATGTTTGCTCCGTTTTGCAGGAAAATCACTCCGAGATTCCAAGTGGAAATCATCGGATCATCGACGCGCATCCCTTTTGTGAAAAGCATTTCCCCTTGCAAGGTCACGGCACCGGTGATTTTCAGGTTATTGATCAGGTCGCGAACTTCCGGGGGAATCGCCGTGATGAAACTTCGATTGTGATACAACTGCACGGCGAGAAGTTTCTTCAAATACAGGCTCCAGCTGCCATCCGGCTTGAACTGACAATGAATTCCGCCGGAAATTTTTGTTTCGTCGTTCTGTCCGCTGAAATTTTCAATGAGGACTTCCCCATCCCGATAACGGACAAGGGCGCTGACATTCTCCAGTTGATAGGGAAAATAAACCGGCTTGACCGAGGTCGTTTCCGGATAGGAAAACAGGGCATCGAATGAGACGCTCAAATGTTCCTGAGCCGTGTAATACGCGATTTCAATCATCGGAAGATCGGCGATACCCCGGATGTTCAGATTGGTGATCAGTTCCTGCTGGTTTTTGTTGAGAATGGCGTTAGTTAATCCCGGACCGATTTCAAGTCCCTTGGCGTCCAGACTCAAGCGAAACTCGTAACCGTTGCCGACCGGAATTAAATGTCCGTTGCCGGAAACATGGGCGGTCCCGTTCCAGCCGTGCATGTCGCGGAATCGCCAGTTGTCCCCCTGCATTTCGATGATTCCCTTGATTTTATGAAGCGGCATGGGGAATTTTTCGTAGCGGATTCCGCAGTCACAAAGTGCGATTTGCAAAAACGGTTCGACCGGTCGCCCGTTTCCGGGAATGGTCAACTGGAAGTAGGTCGTGATTTCACCGGTCGGCTGTAACGAATAAATGGTCGTCCGGGTGACTTTGTGACTGATCGATTTTATGAGTTTGTCATCAATCGGCACGAACGTCCCGACAATGGTCAAAACACCTTGGGGAACCGTGTTGACGTGGGCAATGTTTCCGGCAATCATGATCACCTTTTTCTCATGCTCGGTCTTCAGATTCAGAGCCAGTTCGTTTTCCGGACTGATGGTGATGCTTCCTTTAAGAGAATCGACACGATATGGAAACTTCTCGTAGGAAATGTTCAGATCATGAAACCGGCAGTCCACCTGATGGGAAGTCCAATGCGTCCCGTCGAAGAGGAGGACCGTGTCAAGATCGGCGGTTCCATCGTATCGATAGTCCTCAAGAAAATGACTCAGTTTTTCCGGCAACCAGGCGGCCAACGACTCGATGAATTCGTTGCTGAAGGGGAGTTCCTTGATCTGGCTCGAAAAAACGGCCTGTCGCGGGGTGAACAGACCGGTCTGTTTCCAAGTCGCCGTCAGACAGGTCAGGCCGCTCGTCGCAAAAATATTTGTCGCCTGAACCGAATCCTGAGTGATTTGAAAATTGAGTGACATTTCCGTAATCGGTTTTTTCGTAAGGACCGGAAACTCAACCCGCCCATCATACATTCGGCCATCCGCTTGAAAAAAAAGTCCGAGTGGTGTACTCGTCAGTCGGGCGGAATCTCTTCCCAGTGTGAATCTCCCGCCTATTTTGCCGCGAAACGATTTGACGGACTCAGCAAAAGCATCCGGGATTTTTGAAAATTGGGTAAAATCCTTCGACCAGCGAAACTCATCCAGTTTTCCCTGAAACAGGAAATCACGTGTTTTTTCATCGAAAACGCCCTCAATTTCCAGATGTTTCAGGAGTGAGTTGCTCATCGACCCGGAAATGGTCCAAAACGGTGAAGAAGTCGTCTCTTGTTTTGAAGCCGGCCCTTGTTGTCCGGAATGATTCGGTGGAAGTGCCAATAACGTCCCACCGGAAAAGACAATCGGGCTGAAATCCGATTTCCGGAGGTCCCGGCAAATGATGGATACGTCGGAAAATTCAATGGGACATCGGCAAACATCCTCTTTGAGGTCGGTTTGAAAGAGCTCAAGCCCCCAAAGTGTCCCTTCTTCCGCAATGAGAAGGTGAATTTTTGATTTTTTCACCGTCAATCTTTCCGGAACGGTGTTACCCTTGAGAAAAGCCTGAATATTGATCGGAACTTCGATGAAAAACTCGTCTGCTTCCAGAACGACACGTCGCGAACCATCAGGGGCTTTGCCGTAGAAACGGACACCACGTAACATAACCCCTTTCGATTCCTGAAGATAAACGGAATCGAATTCAACCCCCAAATGGGGAAACTTTTCAGAAAATTTTTGCAAGACAGTATTTTTGAGCGTCTGATTCAAATTGTGATAGACGAAAAATGCAGCAACAACCAAAAATACTAACCCGAGCAGAAATCCCCATTTAAGAAAAGTCCAGACTGTATTGGTCCATTTGACAAGAATAAGGAATCCTTTCCAAATCGTTCGATTTTCAGACTGAATTATAGCAGACCTGACGTCCTGTCGTCAAGACGAATCTTTTGACCGGAAACGAAATGCAAGAAACGACGTGAAAAAGATACGAGCCGTAATCAGTGGCCGCAAGAAAAACCGGACGATTATCTTTCTTCTATTTTTCTTCCTTTTTTGCGACGAGGGCTTCAATCATGGCGACATCTTCCATCGTGAAGGTTTCTCCATAATGATAATTGCCTGAACTGACGTGGTTCTGATGGACATGAGGGTAGTGCTTGACAGGAAGAACCTTAACAGGCGGCTCAATCCGTTTTTTCCCCTGAATATGAATCGGTACCAGAGATTTTGTCGGAACGGATTTTGGCAATATTTTCATTTTCCGATCATTTTCTTCCATTTCTTCCAGTGTTGACCGCAACGGTTCGGGCGCCGGAAGAGGAAGCGCAATTTCCATGGAATCATGGTGCGTCTCGTCATGAATTTTGAATGTCCGGTCATTTTCCCGACCGCTGAGAAGAGAATGATGGATCGATTTGGACGCAATTTCCGTGTTGACTTCATCAAACGTCGAAGCAATCGAAGAAAAAGCCTGAGAGCCGGGAATCAACGGCAGGAGCACTTTTTTTGGGGAAAGCGATTTTGATGGCATTGGTTTTTCACGTGAGAAAATGGTTATTTTTTCCGACTCCGGTGTTTCCGACATTTTTGTTTCCGTTGGATTCAAATCGACGTCCGTGAATGAAGGAGACTCCTGGAAAGGAGCTGGCAAAGGAGTCGGTGCCTGTGAAAGTTTTGGTACAGAAACAACAGAAGCCTTTTCCCCTTTGGCGACAGATTCCAATTCCGTGGTGAAACCGAAAATTTTCTTAAAAACGGTCTGGATCATGGTACGATTGATTTCAAAGTCGGGTTGATCAAGAATCTTCTGAAAATAGCGAGGTTCGACAAACAAAACAAGTGGATATTCCAAGTCCAACCGTTTGACAACCTTACGAATCAACAATCGTTCACTGATCGTCAAACGGTGTGCCGAGCAAAGTTTGCGATAAATGGCACGAAAATCGGCACCGGATGATTTATCCCCAAGTGTCTCAAAAAATTTCAACAAAAAATAAACAATTCCTATGACCAAAACAGCGACAACGAGGAATCCCAAAAACTGCAAAAACGAACTTCCGGTCGACGAAGTTGGTTTGAATCGTTGTCCCATTTGCTCCGTCAGTTGTCCGAATTTTTCGTTGGCCGCCCAAAACAGAGGAAATTCCGCGGAAATCGAACGGACTGACGGCAAGACTCCTTCAAATACCGAAAGATTCATCTTTTCGACTTCCTCTGCTGATCATGACGTCTGACAAGAGACCACTATATTTATTCTTTTATCGCTTTTTCGGAAATCGATAAACAGAGAAACCGAGAAAACTCATTTTTTTTATATAGTTTTCCTATCTTCTTCGTTTCTCCGGAAAAAAATGACTATAGTAACGAAAAACTCCCCCTTTCCCGGTTTGTGTTGAAGTCGCCGATTGACGCATTTGCATTCCATGGACCTGTTGCTCCAAAATCTGCTGGTTTTCCCGTTGGCGAAGCAACTGACGTTGTTGTGTTTCCATGGTTCTTTGCATTTCCAGACGTGGTCGAACAAATTGGTGGTAACTGTCCAGGTCACTGGATGTTCGTCGTTCCAGTTCCAGCCACGGACTCAATGGCGGTGGATTTTTGTACGGGAAAAACGTGCTATCGGACACGCTTAAACGTTCCTGAGCGAAAACGTTTTCGCCACAAAAAACCATCAATACAGTACAAAATCCGATGAATATTGATTTTCTTTTCATTTTTTATCTTTCACCTTCTGCCGCTTCACATTCCGCCGCTGCCGGTTGGGTTTCCACCACCTTTGAGGACAGGACCGGAGTATCGGGTTACTGTCTGGGCTCCTAACAGCGAAAAACCAAAGATTCGCTCAAATGGGGCGATAAATTTTGACAGTCCGGAGTCAAATGCAATGAGTTTGTCTTCTTCGACATAAATCCGGTCTCCCGGAAAAATCTGATAATTGGTGTCCGCGCATCCCCCGGCGGTGATGGCTTGCCAATCAATCTCTAAATATTGAGTGGCACAACAGTTCGGACCACCCGGCCTCGCAATCCAGATTCGCTTCGCATTGGAAATCCGATCCAGACCATTGACTTCGCAAAATGCGTCCAACACGGTTTCGTTTCCTGTTGCGGGAAACGAAAGGGTTTTGTCTCCGAACCCGGCTCCTTGAAAAACAATATAAAACGACTTGGTATTATAGGCAAAAACAGTCACAGAGACCTCCGGGGAATCAAGAAACTTCGCCAACTGAAACTCAATGGCCTCTTTTGCTTCCGGGAGGGTCAGTCGGTCGACGAAAACGGTTCCGTAACTCCCGAGCTGGATTTGACCGTCCGGAGCGACAATGTGTTCTCCGGAAATCGGCTGCATTCCCATGATTTCCTCGATCGTCACCGTTACCGTCACGTTTTCCTGGAACTGTTCTTTCAACGGGAGACTGAGATGCAATTGGATCGCGCTGGCGGCTTCTTCCGTGGTCATTCCGGCAATCGCCACCGGACCGTAAGGATGCCCCAATTCGACGACTCCCCCCAGTTGAATACGGAAAAAACGATTGATCGGATACCTCTCTTGGTCGAGAAGTCCGACGGCAGAAATATAGACCCCGTCAAAGGTTTTGAGTTTGTAGGGAGATTTCGGAACCAGTCGCGCCACCTCGACCCAGAGCATATCTCGGGTTTCAATTTCATATTCAGGCATCGTCGCTCTGGCCATTTCCTTGGGAGCCCAGCGATGGACTGGAACCTTGGAAATGACATCTTTCGGCGGAGTGGATGCGCACCCCAAAATGCCGACACCCAAAAACAGCGTCAGAAAACAACCCAAGACACGTGTCACTGGATTTTTCATGCGAAAGCTCCTTCTTTCCTAATCGTTACCGAAAATCCAACTGGTAACGGAGTGAAAACAATCCATCGTATTATTACTCGGACAGTTAATCACAGAAAAACGAGAACTTTCCCATCGTCCGGGACAACCGTGCGATAAGTCACAATCGTTTTCTTCGTCACAACGCGTTTTTCACCCCCTATTTTGGAGAGGATTTGGACAGTGGCGGCATTTTTCGCTATAATTTTTCAAGCGGAACGGTCGTATTCCATTTTTCTCAGACAGATTTTCTCAGGCAGATTCATGAACACAAAAAAATCAGAGCCGTGGAAGCTGACGGGCTTCTTTTCCCGGGGGGTGTTCTTCCTGTTTGGGATGGTCATTGTCTTTGTCCTGTTCCTGTGGTTTTCCTTCGGAACAGACTCCGACGACACGAATCGGGGCGACCCGCTTGTCAACCGTTTTCTCTTTCATCCAACCGTTTATCGACCTGAAATCTGGGAGGAGCCGGACTTTGCCTACGAAAATGTCTGGATTACGACGTCCGACGGCGTGAAAATCAATGCGTGGTATCTTCCGGCAGAAAATCCACAAGGAGTTGTGCTGTTCAGTCACGGAAATGCAGGCAATCTCAGTGACTGGGGATACGCCGCGGAAGACATCCGAAAGCGATTCAACGTCTCGGTGCTGATTTACGATTATCGCGGTTATGGAAAAAGCGAAGGCAAGCCGTCGGTTCCCGGCATTCTTGTCGACGCCAGAGCGGCGCGGGACTGGCTCTGTAAAAAAACAGGTCTCAAGCCTGAAGAACTGATTTATCAGGGACGGTCTCTCGGCGGGGCGGTCGCCATTGATCTGGCTGCTGAAACCGGAGCCAAGGGACTTGTCGTCGAAAGCAGTTTCACGTCCATTCCGGCAATGGCGAAGGAAAGGGTCCCTTTTCTTCCCGTCGGCGGACTGATCAAGCATAAACTCGACTCTCTTTCAGCGATCAAAAATTATACGGGCCCCTATCTCCAATCCCATGGTGACGCCGATTCGGTGATTCCCTATCAACAGGGTGTCGCTCTTTTTGATGCCTGCCCCAGCCGGAACAAAGAGTTTGTTCTCTTGGAAAAACACGATCACAACGACAGGCTTCCGGACAACTACTACAAGGCACTCGGTGAATTTTACCGGAAAGGTGACATTGACCACTAAAAATATTAACATCAAAAATAAAACGGAACGCTCCACTCGTTTAGAATTGAAAACAAGTGATGCCCATCCAAAAAAGGAGAATTCGTCATGAGTAGTCAAGAAAATGATGCAATAAAACAAGGCAATTTGTTGCGAGATAAGGGTGACTTGGATGGAGCGATTGCTGCGTACACAGAGGCCATCAGTCTTGATTCGCAAAATGCTGAGGCCTATTGTGGGCGAGCCCGTGTCTATGCGGAGAAAGGCGAGTTTGACAGGACTATCACGGACTGTACCGAGGCCATTCGACTTAACCCGGAATATGTCGAGGCCTATCGTGGGCGGGCTTCTTCCTATGCTGAGAAGGGTGAGTTTGACAGGGCTATCACTGACATTAACGAGGCCATTCGGCTCGCACCAGAACCTTCACAAGTGTACTGTAATCGTGCATGGATATATTTCAAAAAGGGCTGCCTCGACGAAGCAATTGCAGACTACACTGAGGCCATTCGACTTAACCCGGAATATGCCGTCGCCTATTATGGGCGAGGTTATTCCTATGCGGGGAAAGGGAACCACGCCAGGGCCATTGCCGACTACACTAAGTCCATTCGACTTAACTCGGAATATGCCGCCGTCTATAATGCGCGAGGTTATTCCTATTTGGAGAAAGGTGACCACGCCAGGGCCATTGCTGATTTTACTGAGGCCATTCATCTCAATCCAAAACATGGCTGGGCTTACGACAATCGCGGCCGTGCCTACAACGAGAAAGGCGACCTCGACAAGGCCATTGCCGACTACACTGAGGCCATTCATCTTAATCCAAAACATGTCAATGCTTACTACAATCGCGGCTATGCCTACGGCGAGAAAGGCGACCACGACAAGGCCATTGCCGACTACACTGAGGCCATTCATCTCAATCCAAAAGATGCCGAGGTTTACTACAATCGTGGCAAAGCCTACAGCGAGAAAGGCGACAAAGCAAAGGCCAAAGCCGATTTCGCCCAAGCCAAGAAACTTAAGCGGAAACCGGCGTCCGTCGATTTTTTTGGAAAAATTTTTCGTTTTTTCTCAAAGTAATGCTTGACGTGTGGTTGTCTGTCGGGTGTTCGCCTAACGAAAAACGATGTGTCAAACGACCAAAACGGACAAATAGGTTATGGCGTTGCCCCTGTGGTTGTCCATCGGCCGTTCTACCCCTGAAAAATGAGGCGTCCAATGCCCGAACCGATCATTTTTGACGCCTTTTTTCACAGTGTAAAACAGCCCAAAATACAAAACCGATGTTCTCTTTCCAAATGAGCACTTATGTCTATCCCCTCATCTTTCATCTTTCGATGATCACGGTGGAACCGGGGACAAGCATGTCGCAAATTTCGACGACGTCCTCGTTTTTCATGAAAAACACGCCGGGAACCGTCCGTCCGCTCACACCGACAAGGTCCGGACGATTGGTGCCGTGAATTCCGATGTTGTTGGCCATCTGCGAAAGTTGTATCCAGCGGTTCCCCAAAGGATTGTTTGGGTCTCCCGCTTCGATTCGGTCAAGTCCAAACCCAAGATCGTAAGTCGGATAACTCTGTTTGGTCTGAACGGTAAAAATTCCTTTCTGACCGGCGTAATTGAGTCCCACTCCGATTTTAAACCGACAGACATAAGCGCCTTTGTCGGTAATGACCAGTTCGCACGTGTTCGGATAAACCCGTGCTTCCAACGGACCGCGGATCACCTTGATTTGCATCTCTGGCTGGACAGCCGTGTTCATGGCAAAACCGTTGATTTTCCAGAGAAGTTCCGGCGTTACCTGAAGACCCTGGGCGATTGATTCCATGGTTTCCCCTTCCCGGACCGTGTAGGGTGGCTCAATCACGTGGTATTTCGGGGAAAAAAAGAGTCCGCCGGCGACCTGGTTCAGTGGCTGGCCGACATACTTTTTTTCGTCCTGGGAAAGGTCAGGGGTGAAGAAAAGTTCACTGAGCTGAAGATAGGCCTCTTTGAGTTTCTGTGAATCCTGGGATTCGAAAAACGGGACAATCGCCTGATACCGGGCGACGATTTCCGGACGGATGCCTTCTTCAATAACAGGGGGAAGCGGGATCACCCTATCCGAGAATTGACTGATCATGGAATTGACCGGAGTGATTTCCGAAGCATCCCGTTTTTTTCTGGAAGTCGCAAATCCCGGTTCATCTTGGGACGTCATTGACGTTATAGGAACCGGAGACGGTGAAGTGGCGGATTCCGGAGATTCGATGATCACCGGGGTCGGAAACAGACTCATCGGTTCAAGAATATTTCGGGACATCTCCTGTTGGGGTGGGGGCGAAAGGGCGGCAACCAAAGGGAATGGGTCCGGCTTGAATTCAGAAGAGGGGAGGATTTCCTGGGAAACATCGGCATCCGGTTCACGTTGCGCGACAATAGACCCGGGTGCCGACGCGGAAAAATCAGATGTCGGCGCAGAAAACAATTCCGGTGTTGATTCCGGCACCGTCGTTGTTGCAACAACAGTCTGAGAGGCTTCCGGAACAGGAGAAGACGGGGTGGAGTGTGAAGGGGTCGGATGTTCCGTCGGAATATACCAGGCGGAAGGAGAGTCGGAATCGGCATGGGACGACTCGCCCGCAAAAATCGGGGGAACGGATACCGTGGGCGCTGTAACAGGTGCGGGGGAAACAACGGGAACCGGAACAACGGACACCGAAGGAATCGCCGATGTGTAGGCCGGTGCAGCGTAGGCCGGTGCAGGGGAATCGTAAAGGGAAGCCGAGGCAATCAACGACGGCATGTCTGATGAAAACTGATTCGAGGATGCCCCCTGATAATCCTGATAGTAAGGAGGAGCACCGGAAGAAGCGGAATTCATGAAGACTGGCGGTTTCGACGTGGAACGGGGGTCGCCGGGAAAAAAGGGAATTCCCTCCACTTCGTCGAACAGGTGGGTCACGCCGTTTCGATCGACCGTTTCTCCCAAAACGATTCCCGCGGCCTCCAGGTCTTTGCGAACATCTTCGGAAACTTCAAAGGGAACGTCCAAGTATTGCTTGTAAAGCTGGTAAGCGCCATGAGCGGCAAGGGCGATGACAACACAAATCAAAAAACCATGTATGAATTTCACGTCTGTCCTCCATGACAGGCAAAAGACCAATCGTTTCCACCAAAATTTTACGATCGCGAGAAATTTCCTTGAAAATCCGAACGAAAAAGGTGGATTTGTCACATTAACGGAATCGTAACAAATCCTCAAGTCCAATTCCAGACCAATATTGCCTGAATCACCAAAAATTTGGGAATGGGGAGTTAGGAATGGATTTTCATGCCAAATTCCAAATTATTCCAACTTTCTGTGTCAAATTTCAGAAGAGACGCAAAAACGGTCGAAAAGATGGTGATTGACCTTTGCGACGGTGGGGTAGAGTTCACGATAAACCGGGAATATTTCCTCATAAAGTTTCGCGAGACTCTCGTCCGGATGATAGGTCATGCTTTCCCAGGCAACATGTCCGAAAGCATCTTCCGCGTCCTGATAGAGCTTGGCACCGATTCCGGCCAGAATTGCGACTCCCAAAACGGTCGCCTCGTCTACTTCAGGGACACGAACCGTTCGACCAACCATGTCGGCCTTGTTCTGCATCCAGAATTTGTTGCGAATGGCTCCACCGACGGCGATGATTTCGGAGGCTTTGTCGCTTGTTCCTTCCTCCATGGTGGTTATGACATCGAGAAGCTGATAGCTGAGTCCTTCAAAAATGCTGCGGATCATTTGGGCGTGAGTTGTTCGGGTGTTCAGGCCGATGAAAACCCCAAGTGACCGGGGATCAACCTGGGGACAGGAGGAACCACCCAAATGCGGGAGAAACAACAGTCCGCCGGAACCCGGTTTCGCGGAAACGGCCTGTTCGATCATGACGTTCCAGTCAAGCGGCTCGTTGTTCAAATCCTGTCGCAATGACACGGCAAGTTCACGGCGATACCATTCGATCATTTCTCCCGCCGGATTCCCTCCCCAGACCATATATTGATGCGGGATGACATGGGATTGGGTGGTGATGCCGGAACGACCAAGGGGAATCTCAAGCGGCGGTTCGGCGGAAACAAAATCGACCATTTCCCAGGTGCCCGTGATGTTCAGCACCACGCCGGGTCGAAATGCCCCGACCGGAAGAGAGCTGCAAATATGATCGTGTCCCCCGAGGAAAACCGGTGTTCCAACAGCAAGGCCGGTTTTTTTTGCGGCATCTTCCGTCACTTCACCGATTTGTGTCGTGCTGGCAAAAGCGTCGGGCAAAATCGACTTCGGAATTCCGGAAAGCCTGCACATCTCCTCCGACCAGTTTTGCGTTTTCTGGTCAAAAAGCATCGTGCATGAGGCCATACTGAAATCCGTCGCAAATGTTCCGGTAAGGCAATGGTTGAGATAGTCCTCGATCAGGAGCCATTTGTACGTGTTTTTGAAAATTTCCGGCTCATTTTCCTTGATCCAGAGCATCCGGAGCGCGGAATTAATCGCCCAGACAGGATTGCCGCCGATGGAATAAGTTTTCGCAGTGGTGATGTTTTTGCACCACCATTCAAACTGCGGTTGTGTTCGCGGGTCGTGCCAGGAAATCAACGGATAAAGCGGTTCCCCTTTTTCCGTCATCGGGAGACCGTCCATCCCCATGCCGGTGGTTGCGATTCCTCTAACCCAAGTCGGGTCGGCGATTTGCGAAACCGCTTCCCGACATGCGGCGGCGGTCTCATTCCAGAGTTCCGCCGGGTCCCAAACGGTCCATTCGGGATGTTCAGGATTCGGGTGAAACCGTCGCATTGGTCGCGTTCCTTTGGCGACGGCATTTCCTGCAAGATCGTAAAGAATCGCTTTGATGGAAGTCGAACCGAGATCAATACCAAGTAGTAAATCGTTCATGATGGAGCCTTGTACCAGTATGAGTTGAAAAAACGGCTTCAGTATGGACGTTATTCTACTTAAAAAGTGTAAAAATATCCAGTAAGTGGGGTTTTCCTCTTGAAAACGGCTACAAAATGTAGTCTAATAACAGCTCAAACGATTGCCTTGGACATAAATATGTTGATTTCACGTGTTTTTTGAAAGGTTTTTTTATGAAACAAATTCGACTTGTTAAAATGGAGGGGGGGAGCAATGCAAGGGCTTTCACTCTCGTTGAATTGTTGGTGGTGATTGCGATCATCGGAATTTTGATTGCACTTCTTTTACCCGCCGTTCAAGCGGCACGTGAGGCCGCCCGTCGGATGCAGTGCACAAATAAACTCAAGCAAATCGGGGTGGCCGTGCATAACTTTGCCGACTCGACAAAACGTATTCCCAATAACGGTGAAGACCCGGTTTGGATGATGATGGCTCCGCCAAACGGTGCCACTCCGTTTTATTCTCCTTGGCCATGGGAGCCAACCCGTCATGACGGCGTGGATCAATACAGTGCTTTTGTTTGTATACTCCCCTATATCGAACAAAGCGCTCTCTACGACAGACTTATGAATTATGCGACATCAACGACTTACCCGATTCCCGGTGGTTGGCCCACTCACATTCCGGATGTTTGGCCACTCAACGTGGGAGATATGGCGCAAGACGGTTTACAGAATCCGTTTACGTCTCCTGTTATTGCTTATTTATGTCCATCCGATAACAATGCCGCATCTGTTTCCGCCGACCGTCATGCTCCCACCTGTTATCGTTTTTGTCGCGGTGATTCCATGGTGGGCGATCATTTTGGTTGGTCGGAAAACGCGTTTCTCCGGGGAATCGCCCGTCGCGGCGGTCGTGGTACCGTGACACTTGATTCCGTTACTGACGGACTGAGCAATACGATTATGGCTTCAGAATCGCTCGTTTCCGCAGGGGATGGTTCCTTAAAATACAGAGCATCCATTGCCCGGAGCACGGCAGGGCTTCATGGCGGTGCTGCAAGTCTTTGTTTTATGAGACGCGGGGGTTCGGGAAATTTTTTGGGGGGTACTCCGATTCTTAACGGCAAGGGACAAAGTTGGGCCAACGAACGAACGATGTACACGGGATTCAACTGTGCTCTTCCCCCCAACGCGCCGTCTTGTGTGGCAGGTGGTGATGATAACGATTTCGGTTACCAGGATGCCATTGCACTTTCCGCTTCCAGTAACCATACCGGTGGTGTCAATGTCACGTTTTGTGACGGTTCCGTCCAATTTGTCGCAGATACCATCAATTGTGGTGATTTTACTCATCGACTGGGTGAGCCGTCGGATGCTCCGGCCAATGGACAAGGTGACAGAGACGATTACGGGCACCGATGGTCTGGTCCTTCAACCATGGGGATTTGGGGGGCTTTGGCGACACCGCGTCAAGGGGATATGGCAAGCCTCCCATGATCCCACGCAACTTTACGCGAATCATGTGAACACGTCCTCATCGTTATTGTATTTTTGTTGTGCCTTTTGGTGAATGGTGATCAGCCATGCACCAAAAGGTATTGTTTGTTTTTTTTTCTTTCTTTGAAAGTCTTTCCTAATATGTCAAAAAAAATTACAGTATTTACATTATTGATCTGTTGTTTGTTTGTCATTTCCGGATGCGGCAATAAGTTGAAAACTTATAAAGTCACGGGAACCGTCACTTATAAAGGAGAACCGGTGAACGATGCTTCCGTTACCTTTTCTCCCAAAGTCGAAGGGAAAGGAGACGTCGCTTTTTCTTACACCAATGACAAAGGCGTTTACGTGCTTCAAACACCTCAAGGTAAACCCGGTGGAGGCACGACTCCCGGGGAATACCTGGTGTTGATCTCAAAGGCGGAGTTGGTCAACGTCGGGCAGACCGGAGTCGATTCGACAGGTAACGCATTGTTCAATCAGAAGGTCAATCTCCTGCTGCCGCCGAAATATTCCGGAAATGAGTCGCCGTTCTCGGCAACCGTTACAAAAGATTCGAGGAAGAATGTCTTCAACTTTGATTTGGAGGATTAGGACGGACTCCGGCGCAATTCTTATTGGTGCTCTAATACTACAGCGCAATGTCTAAGTCCATTTACACTGATGAATTTTCCGTAAGTCGATGCCTCGTCGGGCGATTCGTTTTCGTGTCGTTCGTTGGTGGCAGAACGTTGCCACGGCGTT
>Ga0123353_10002593_pt1 | contig 22482 bp, 5 predicted proteins | sample TergutLab28metaG_3_FD_92763 | JGI IMG/M metagenome (GOLD analysis project Ga0123353, IMG submission 92763) | Labiotermes labralis P3 segment gut microbial communities from Petit-Saut dam, French Guiana - Lab288 P3 | ecosystem: Host-associated > Arthropoda: Insects > Digestive system > Gut ... | reverse complement strand
TAAATTATCTTTGAGCATGGAACAGGACGGGGTTAGTGCGCTGGAACAGGGGGGACGGGGTTAGTGCGCTGGAACAGGGGGGACGGGGTTAGTGTTCCAATTTGACCTTGGTCAAATTGGAACACTAACCCCGTCCCCCCTGTTCCAGCGCACTAACCCCGTCCCCCCTGTTCCAGCGCACTAACCCCGTCCTGTTCCATGCTCAAAGATAATTTACTGGCACAACATAGGTAGTAGGGTCTATGAGAAAAGGCTTGTCGTAAAGGCAAATTATGGCGCCGTTGCCTCGCTTGGTTTCCTTGACTTTGTCTAGCACGGAGAAGGCTGAGGTGGTTCCCTGCTTGGGATTAGCTGTGAGCTTAATCTCTATTGGGTACAACACGCCGCCGTCCTCGATAATCAAATCGATTTCTGACTCAACCGACTCTTGCAGGCCGTCGCGCTTGCGATTAACCTTGTCCTTTCCCCGATAATAACTCACGTGAAAACGATAATCACTACCACTATTGGAGTAAGACTTGAGTATCTCGCTCACTACAAAGGTCTCAAAGAGACTGCCGGCCATAGCGCCGCTTTTGGCTGTCTCTGCGTCTTTCCATCTGGTTAGGTAACAAGCCAGGCCGGTGTCGCGAAAGTAGAGCTTGGGGGTCTTGATGGCTCTGTTGAGGGCGCTATTGGTGTATGGCTGCAGGATGAATACCAGACCAGTGGCCTCCAGAACAGAGACCCAAGACTTAACCGTGTTGAGGCTAATCTCCAGCTCGTCTGCCATATTCTGGTAATTCAGGAGCTGGGCTGTGCGGGCAGCCGCTGCGGTGAGGAACTGGGTGAACTTCACCTGATCCTTAACCTGCAGGAGCTCGTTGATGTCGCGCTCCAGGTAGGTGCGCACGTATGAACTGAAGAATATCTCCCAGGGCACCTCCTCGTTTTGCAGCGCCGGATAGCCTCCTCTATGAATGACCTCCCAGATGTCTTCGCAGGGCTGGGCGGATTTCTTGCGCTTCTCGATATATTCTTTGCTGGGGATAAATCTGCCCTGGCTGCCAACACCTTGTATCTCGCGCAGGGACAGCGGGGCTAGCTCCAAAATGCCAACCCGCCCGGCTAAGGTCTCTGACACCTTCTTCATCAGGTGAAACTGCTGAGAGCCCGTGAGGAGGTAGAGGCCATTCTTGCTACTGGCATCGCTTTTCATCTTGATATATCTGAAGAGGTCCGTGGCATACTGCACCTCATCGAGTAGCAGGGGCGGCTGGTTGTTTTCCATAAACAGTCCCGGCTCACTAATTGCCTGGCTGAGCGCGATGGGGTCGTCAAAACTTATCTGCGAATAATCGGGGAATAGGTGCCCGAGCATCGTGGTTTTTCCTACTTGCCTGGAGCCGGTAATAAAGAGGACTTTGAAGGCCTTGGCAGTCCTTTGCGCCGTTGCCTCCAGTTCTCTGCTGATGTATTGCATGAGGTGCTCCTCTCTCATGGTTACCGAGAGTTGCTTGTTGGCTAATATGCAGTGCTAATGCATTATAGCCGATTCGTGGCAAGAACACCACAGGTGCTCTAGCGGATTTGCAGAGCGCAGCGCACCATCTTATTTGCCCAGGCAGTTGATTGGTATCACGTAAACACCCTCTGGCGTTCTTCTGCAAAACTCTGCCTTTGCTACCAGCACTGCCATGAAACTGGGCTCTCTGTTTTTGGCCAATGGGCTGGACGCAATCTTGGCCTTTAGTCGCAAAAGGTTTTCTTGTGCTTGTTTAACCTTACTCTCCCCCAGCTTTATCTCGATTGCTGCCCATCTACCATCGCGCAACTCGATAATTGCATCCACCTCAAGATTGTCGGAATCGCAGTAATACTTCACTGAGTCTGGCAACGCTGAATCCATTGCAGACACTAGTATTCGCAGTTCTCTAAAACAAAGCTCCTCAAAAAGCTTTCCAAATATCTGTGAGTTCTCTAGCAGCCGCTCTTCATTTACTCCCAGCAACGCTGCCGGAAGAGACGGGTCAACAAAACTCCTCTTGGGGCTGAGGCGAACTCTTGACCTGGAAAGCAGGGGAGCATCCCATCCGCGTATATCCTCTATCAGAAAGCGGCTTTTGAAATGGCTCAACATTTTTTCAATCTGGCGATTATTGATAATCTCATGCTTTGCCTCGATGTTGCCCTCAACCATATCGTTAGCAAGGGTTTTGTAAGTAACAGCCTGGCCGAGGTTTCTAGCAAGCGCGTACAAAAGGCGGCGCAGCCTATGCTCATCAAACCTTGATCTCTCAGAAGATGAAGATATCAACGTGTCTAAGTACTGAGAAGGCACCCGTAAGGCCGCCTCGGGACGCAGCATGAGCAGCCCAGGCCATCCTCCCTTGCAGATATAGTGCGCTATTTGCCGCAGGCTGCCTATTTGGCTGGCTCTAGATGGTGTAAATATGTTTTCAAATAGCCCAGAGAGCGACACAGACCCATCGGATTCACCCAGTTCAAACAATCCCATTGGCCTCATGTGAACGCGAGCAATCCTGCCTGTGCCACTATGAAAAACCTTCTCTTTTGCAGGTGCTGATGAGCCTGTGAGTATATAAAGCCCTTTCTTGCTTCCTGCATCATCAATCCTGGCTCTCGCTTCGTCCCAAAGTGCAGGCACCTCTTGCCACTCATCTATTACATGAGGATGCTCCCCTTCAAAGGCGAGGCTCAAATCCGCCTCAACCAGCTCCTTAATGCTCCTGGTGGCCAGACTTATCTTTGAGTTGCCATGCGCATCAGCCATCCAGGTCTTTCCACTCCACATGCTTCCGACGATTTCTACGGCGCCAAATGATTCGAGCAACTCGCTCACTCTCTGATCCAGAAGGCGAGTGCGGTAGTCAGCATTGCGCAGTTTCATTTACTCCTCCAAGCAGCATTGTAATACGAACGTATGGGGACATTGTACCATTTCCAAGGATGTATTGATACACTATACAAGGAGTTTACTTGCTTAATTCAAGGTGTTAACTGTACAGTATCCAAGGTGCCTCCACGCCACGCAAAAACCCGAAGCTGCCTGGCAGATCGCCAGCCTGGGGGGGGGTCTGGTGTCCCGGACCAAGGTCAAATTGGAGCACTAACCCCGTCCCCCTGTTCCATAAATGGCACTGTAAATGGCCCTGTAAGTGCGACAGCTCAGGCGGTGCTGGAGCAGCTAGCTGCTAATCCGTTTGCAACATATGATGATATAGCAGTCGCACTCGGCAAGAGCAGGACAACTGTACGAAGAGCCATTCACGAGTTAAAAAACTCAAGCCGAATTAAAAGAATCGGCTCCGACAAAACCGGACACTGGGTCTCTTGAAAACCTGACAGGAGGGACAGGAGCCTGTCCCCTGTCCCATTATTAATATCCTAATTTCTTTTTCTTCATGACTTAGCTGTGCTATCTTATGATGTACAATAGCTATAAGCGTGGTGCCCGTTGCCGGGCGCACCTCCAAGGAAAGGAGGTGATAGCTTATGCCTGAAACCGTGCTCTTTGCAGTAGCTGTTGCGACAGTGGTTTCTACAGTGATTGCAGTGATAGAGTTTGGGCTGAAAGTGAGGCGGCGGGTTCGCAATAGATTAAAGAGACGCCAGAGATAACTCCAGCGTCTCCCAAATCTAAAGGTGTGCCCGAACACAGGACGAGCATCACGCTGTTATTATAGCAGGATTTTTAGGTCATGGGTGCGGGGCTTGGCGAACCTGACAGGCTGCAAGTTATTGTTGCTATTTAGTCTCATTTGGAACAAGGGGGACGGGGTGAGTGTTCCAATTTGACCAGGGTCAAATTGGAACACTCACCCCGTCCCCCTTGTTCCATGAGGATGCTCCCCTTCACAAGGAGTTTCCTTGCTTAATTCAAGGTGTTAACTGTACAGTATCCAAGGTGCCTCCACGCCACGCAAAAACCCGAATGAAGCTGCCTGGCAGACAGGGACTTACAGATCGCCAGCCTGGGGGGGGTCTGGTGTCCCGGACCAAGGTCAAATTGGAGCACTACCCCGTCCCCCGTGTTCCAGAGGCGCAGGTTCCCCTGTTCACTTCAGCGCCCAAACATGCTACAATACCCTTACTGACTGACCCGCATGGGTCTGGTCTTCCAGTAGGCGAGGGCTATCCCTCGCCACTACTGTGTTTGGAGTAAAATGAGAGAATTATCCGTCTTCGCTGACGAAAGTGGAGATAGCGAGAGCCAATCCAAGTATTATCTGCTCACACTGGTATTCCACGACCAGAATGATGACATTACTCCAAATATCAAAAAGTACGAACAGGCCATCAAGGATGCGAATCTTACTGACGTGCCGTTTCATTTTTCGCCACTGTTAAACGGTCAGGGCGATTATAAGAACGTTGGGTTGGAAACAAGAAAGCAACTGCTTGTTCGCTTCTTTACCTTTGTGAAGCTCGCGCCAATCAAGTACAAGACCCTTAGATACAAGAAGAGTGAAATCCCGCCCGATAAGCTAATGACTAAAATGAAGCAAGATATTATCAACTACTTGTTTAAAAACATCATCTTTTTCCAACAGTTCGACGTTGTGAAGGTTTATTACGACAGAGGACAACAACTCATTACCCAAAATCTAACTGCTGCGTTGAATTATGTGCTAGCTAAAGACGCTTCTGAATTCAAAGACGGTAGCCCAGCTTACTATCGTTTGGCACAGGCTGCTGACCTGATTTGCGGCTTTGAGTTGGTTGCCACAAAATTTAATGCTCATGAGCAAACTGTCACTGATGAGATTTTCTTCATTAATGTTGGTAACTTCAAATCCAATTATCTCCGAAAGCTTCGAGTAAAGCAGTTGCTGTAACCTCCCCCTGTCAGGTTCTCTGGTCACGCCCGGGGCCTTGGATTGCAGGGATTTTGGGGGATTCTGGGGTAAATGTGGGTATGGACACACCTTAAGTTGGGAGTGGACACGCCCGGGTCGTTGACTTCAGGGGGAGTGTAGTCCTGCCTTAAATAGGCCTGGAATACCCCGTTTTAAGCCCCAAAATAGGGCAAAATATTGTGGAGAAATCACTCAAAATCCAAGAAAATTGCCGCTCGAGAATGGCCAACAGTCAGGCTGGTCTACAGTTGTTCTGTGCGCCAGCAAAGCAATGTATCGAGCTCTCTCCCCTTAAACAACAAACAGCCAAACTACAAGGGGTTTAACACCATAAGTCACGTAAATCGAGCAATCTCAAAGGCATCAAAATACAAGCAAAAGTACTACTTTTGCCGCTCGCTCGGAATGTGTAGTTTCTGTGTTTTTAGGGGCTCGTGAACAGGCCGGTGCAACAATGTCTACGTTTTCTGCGCGCGACAAGGTAACCACAACAATTTCCACACACTGGGCGCGCGCTTACAAGGCGAACATGTGGGTTAGAAGTAGGCCTGCAAACAGCACAACTGTTTAGCAAGAGGAACAGGCCGAAGACTCTGGGGAGTTACCATGACTAAAGCAAGACGACATATCGCATCAGTTTTGATTATGCTCTTGGCATTGCCAATGACGCTGGGTCTCTTTTCCATAGGAGCAGTGAGCGGAGTACTCACCACCCCGGCCTATGCGGCGGAGGTGAGTGTTGCCAATGAGACTCAGCTGAGGAATGCAGTGACGGGCGCTACTAACAATGTGTCCACTACCATAAAGGTTACAGCAAACATCACGCTCACTAATACTGCTCTAGAAATACCTGCCAGCAAAGTCATCACCCTTACCAGCGATAATCGTTACTGGATACGGGGAGCGACAGAGCGTGACACAGTCGTTATTAATGGTGGAGCACTTACTCTCAGTGGCAAACTTGTTATCACTCACGCTAGCGGGGACCACGGGCGTGGTGTTTACGTTGGACGGGGCTGCACCTTCACAATGGAGGGCGGCGAAATTTCTGGGAACACTTCTGCTCCGGGAGGTGGCGTGTTTAATGCTGGAACTTTTACTATGAAGGATGGTTTGATAACTGGCAACACTGCCTTAGCGCACTACCAATATCATGGTGGAGGAGGGGTGCTTCAGTATGACTACAATTTTCCATCGCCTAATTTTTACATGCAAGGTGGCACCATCAGCAACAACTCAGCAGTCGACAATAGCGGTGGTGGCGTAGCTATTTCGCATGGCCGCATGACCATGTCAGGCGGAACAATCACCAATAACACAACAACGGGGAATGGCGGAGGTATTTTTTTTGAAATGAACATTACTACTCTTGTCATGTCTGGCGGGGTAATATCTGGTAACACTGCGAGTACCGGCGGTGGCATATATGGTGCATCAGCTTATGAAAATACATACACCATCAGCGGCGGTCGGATTGAGGGCAATACTGCCGTTAGGTACGGTGGTGGAATAGCCGTAACAGATTATGGTGGGCACATTGATAGCCTCAAAGTAACCTCCGGGGTTACTTTTGCCAATAATTATGCAGGCCTCGGTTCTTATAATCGCGCTCCGGGACACGATGCCACCTATGCTGCTCAGATAGCTGCTTCTGGTATTACATGGAGTAAGCCGTTTACTCAGGGTTACAATAATTATGATATTAGCTATGATGGTGGCACCAAACGCACAGATGTTCGCACCATCACCTTTGATGCCAACGGTGGAACTGTTCTGCCAGAAAACATGTACCGCTCGGTTTTATCTGGGCAGTCTATCGGCAGCTCCTTTATGCCACCCAACGCAGGAGCTTACTATACTGGCTGGAATACTGCCGCAAATGGCACAGGTACTACGTTCACTGCCGCTACAACAGTCAGCAACGATATCACAGTCTATGCTCTGCGGGGTACTACCGCTAGCGCATCTAACGAGATTGCCCTCCGGCAGGCTGTAGCAGCTGCACCAGATAACACACCAGTCACCATTACTATAACCGGCAACATCAACCTCACCTCTGAGAATGGGACCCTCTATAGCGGGGGCAGCTCTCCCCTGCCTATTGCTGCTAACAAGCAGATAACCCTTACCAGTACTAGTCGCTACTTCTTACGAGGGGTGAGCGGGCAGGATACTATTGCTCTTGCAGGCAACGGAAGGCTCACCCTGAGCGGCAGTCTCGTCATCTCGCACACCGCAGGTCAAACCGGTCGTGGTGTTTACTCCAGTAGCTCAACGAGTAACTTTACTATGACGGGTGGTGAGATCTCTGGCAATACCTCCATCAGTGGCGGTGCCGGTGTTTACAGTAGCGGTATCTTTGCCATGTCTGGCGGACTGATAACCGGCAACACAGCCACCTCATCCTCCATCGGCGGCGGTGGCGTCTATCTAACAGGCAGCCCCAGCTTTACCCTGTCTGGTAATGCTGTCATCACCAACAACTCCACCAGTTATCGTGGTGGAGGTGTGCACTTGGGAAGCAGTCGCGCCCTAAGCATGTCCGGCGGAACAATCAGCGATAACACTGCTACCGAAAACGGTGGCGGTGTATATATTACCAGCGGCACTAACACCATCTCTGCCGGCACAATCTCCGGCAATGCAGCTCAAAGAGGTGGTGGTGTATTTAACGCCGGCACCTCATTGACTGTGAGCGGCAGTGCTACCTCAATTTCTAGTAACCACGCAAGTGTTTACGGCGGTGGCATTGCCAGCTCCAGCACCATCACTATTAACGGCGGTAAGCTAGAAGCCAATACAACAGCCGGAAACGGTGGTGGCGTGTGGATAACCGACACCAACACCAACCTGACCCGCCTCACAGTGGCTACGGGAGTTGTCTTTGCTAACAATATTGCAGCAGCCGGTTCTTACGACCGCAGCTCTGCAGACGACACCACCTACGGCAATCAAATCAAATCTACCTCGTGGAGTGCGCCCTTTACCCAGGGCTACAACAACTACGATATCAGTTACAACGTAGGCAGCGCGCGCACAAACCCAGTGCTTGTCACTTTTAACGCTAACGGCGGAGCTCTCAAGCATGAGAACTTCTATCGCGCTGTCACACCCGGGCAATCCCTTAGTAGCACAAATATGCCGCCAGCACCCACTCATGTAAATAACACGGTGCCCTATTTTGCCAGCTGGAACACTGCTGCAAACGGCACGGGAACAGCCTTTACCAGCAGTACACCGATAAACGGCAATATCACCATTTATGCGCAGTGGTCCACCTCTACTAGCGTTAATAATGAGATAGAACTCAGGCAGGCCGTGGCAGCGGCGCCGGATAACGTAGCGGTTACTATAACCCTCAATAGCGACATCAATTTGACCTCAGCTAACGGCACCACTTACAGCGGCGGCAGTTCTCCCCTGCCCATAGCTGCTAACAAAAATATAACCTTGACCAGCACAGACCGCTACACCTTGCGAGGGGTGAGCGCGCAAGACACCATCACCATTGCGGGCAGTGGCAAGCTTACCCTCAGTGGCAATCTCGTTGTCTCGCACGTCAGCGGGCAAAATGGTCGCGGTGTTTACTCTAGTAGCTCAACCAGCACTTTTACCATGACGGGCGGTGAGATCTCTGGCAATACCTCCACCAGTGGCGGCGCTGGCGTTTACAGTAGCGGCATCTTTGCCATGTCAGGAGGCTTGATAACCGGTAACACAGCCACCTCATCATCAACCGGCGGCGGTGGAGTCTATCTCACAGGAACTCCCAGCTTCACCATGTCCGGGAGCGCCGTAATCACCAACAACTCCACCAGTTATCGTGGCGGCGGTGTGCAAATGGCAAGCAACAGAGCCATAAACATGTCTGGTGGAACAATCAGCAACAACACCGCTACCGAAAACGGCGGCGGAATATATATCACCAGTGGCACCAACACTATATCCGGCGGCACAATCAACGGTAACTCAGCACAAAGAGGCGGCGGCATATTCAACGCCGGCACCACGTTAACCGTGAGTGGTGCCACCACCTCCATCACCGGAAACACTGCAAGTGTGTACGGCGGCGGCATTGCCAGTTCAACCACAACAGCAAACTCCGTCATCATCAACGCCGGCACAATAGCCGGCAACAAAGCCGGCACCAACGGCGGCGGCGTGTGGATTACCGACACCAACAGCGGACTCAACCGCCTCAAGGTGGAGGCAGGAGTTATCTTTGCAAACAACCATGCTGCAGGCGGCGCCTACAATCGCGCCACCGGAACCGACACCACCACCTACGGCAACCAGATTTTTGGCACCGCGTGGAGCGTGCCCTTTACCCAGGGTTACAACAACTATGACATTAGCTACAAATATGGTGACCCAATTACCAACCTCTATCTTATAAACTTTGATGCCAACGGCGGAACAATTCTGCCGGAGAACAGCTCTCGCACGGTTTCGCCCGGAACTTCCATTGGCGCAGCCATGCCGCCTATGCCAAAGCACCCAACGCCACAACACTTCATAGGCTGGAACACCGCAGCAAATGGCTCGGGCACAGCGCTTACCAGCGCCACGATAATTAGCAACAACACCACTGTCTACGCGCAGTGGGCTCCCTATTCGCAAGCAGTGAACGTCGGTGATGAGGCAACGCTCAGACAGTACATAGCAGCCGCGCCGGACAACGTGGCAATCACTATTAATGTCACCGCCGATATTCAGCTGACTACCCAAAACGCAACCCTCTACAGCGGTGGCAGCCAGCCGTTGCCCATTGCTGCCAACAAGAACATCACTCTGACCAGTACGGAGCGGCGCTCAATACTGGGAATAAACGGACAACACACCGTCAACATCACCGGCACCGGCAAGTTTACCCTCAAGGGTAACCTTGTCCTCACCCATGCGCCCGGAGCAACCGGGCGCGGTGTTAACGCTGCCTCCGGAAGCACCTTCACCATGAGCGGTGGCGAAGTCTCTGGCAATGAGGCTGATAGAGGTGCTGGCGTTTTCAATGCTGGCACGCTGATAATAGAAGGCGGTACAATCTCTGGCAACACCGCAAGCGAATATGGCGGCGGTATTGCCAGCTCTGCCTCGGCGGCTAATTCGGTCACTATTAACGGTGGCACTATCTCAAACAACACAGCAGGCACCAACGGCGGCGGCGTTTGGATAACCGACACCAACACCAATCTCAACCGTCTCAAAGTATCCGCAGGAGTTATCTTTGAAAACAACAGCGCAACGGGCGGCGGCTACAACCGAAACCCCGTAGACGACGACACCTACGCAACCCAAATCGCCGGCACCTCTTGGACCGCCCCTTACACCCAAGGCTATAACAACTATGACATTAGCTACACGTCTCTGGGCTACCGTGCTGACCCCTGCGCCGTAACGTTTAACGCAAACGGCGGCACCTTGCTTCCGGAGAACAGCACGCGCCTGGTCTTGGCAGGAAGCTCAATAGGCTCCTCCCTCATGCCCCCTGCCCCCACGCACCCAGCAGGTCCCGCGTTCACAGGCTGGAACACCGAGCAAGACGGCAGCGGCACGTGGTTCACCGGCGAAACACCTATTACTGCATCTCTCACGGTATATGCTCAGTGGATTGCTGAGGTATCGAGCGAGATAGAACTCAGGCAAGCTGTAGCAGCAGCGATAAACAACACACAAACTACCATAAGAATAACCAGCGACATCCAACTCACCCAAGCCAACGGCATCACCTACAGCGGCGGCAGCTCTCCCCTGCCGATTGGCGCTAACAAAACCATCATCCTCACCAGCGATGAGCACTACTCAATAAGCGGAGTAGGCGGGCAGAGCACCATCTCGGTTCTCAGTGGCGGTAATCTTACGCTTGAGGACAATCTCATCATCACCCACGCCAGCGGAGAAACCGGGCGGGGCGTTGACGTTGCAGCAAGCGGTACCTTTGCCATGCTTGGCGGCGAGGTTTCTGGTAACGCAGCCCCCCTGGGCGGCGGGGTCTATAACCTGGGAACAATGACGCTGGTCGGCGGTCGGATAGAAGCTAACGCAGCCATCGGCACCGCAGCCACAGACGGTGGCGGCGGTGTCTACAACGGCACAAATGCAACCCTCACCGTAACCGGCGGCGCAGTCGCCAACAACGCAGCAAACGGCCGGGGTGGTGGTGGCGTGCAAAACGCCGGCACCTTCAACCTCTCCGGCGGCGCAATTTCTGGCAATTCTTGCGACTTCACCGGCTCTCTGGCTGCCGCTGGCACTATGGGCGGCGGCGGCGTCCGCAACGCCGGCGGAACCTTTGTTATGACCAGCGGTGCAATCTCCAACAACAGCCTTAAATCCGGCAACGGCGGCGGTGTGGGTAATTCGGGCATGATGGATTTCTCGGGCGGCGCGGTTTCTCACAACAGCAACCTTGGCACTGGCGGCGGCATCTGCTCAAACTCCACAGCTACCATTGGCCTCAACATTACCGGCACTGCAACGATCTCTGGCAACACAGCCAGTCTGGGCGGTGGCTTGCAGGTATTGGGAGGCTCCGTCACTCTCAATGGCGGAGAGATAATTGGCAACACAGCAACCGATACCAGCCCAAACGGCGGCGGGGGCGGGGGCGTTTGGCTGGATAACTGCACCGTGACCATGAATGCTGGAACGATATCCGGCAACAGAGCCTTAATTGCCGGAGGTGGCGGCGTTTCCATCTACGGCAGCAATGCAAATATTCTCATCATGTATGGCGGGAGCATAAGCAACAACACCGCAGCCACCAGCGGTGGCGGCGTTGCCATCTACGGCGGCAATGCAAATCTTCTCACCATGTATGGCGGGAGCATCACCAACAACACCGCGGCCGGCAACGGTGGCGGCGTGTTCTCTCTGACTAACCTGAGATCGCTCAAGATCCATCCAGCAGCAGGCAACACCGTTACCTTCTTGGGCAACACTGCACAGTCGGCTTACACTGCTGGCCCTGCAACTGGCGACTTGGAGATTTACAACGAGCAAATCAACTTTACTCCCGGCACCAAAACTTGGTCGAGCTATACCACGCCTAACGGCAACACAACGCAATTCTCGTACGGCTATAACAACTACGATATTGCCTATGGCTATTCGTCCCCAACTCACTGGACCGTTACTTTTAACGCAGGTGACGGCGAGTTTGCTGCCGAGGGCAACGCGAGCACAATCACCCGCACCGTGCCGGCAGGCACGGCGATTGGAGCAGGCAACCTGCCCGTGGCAAGCTGGACGCTTGACGGCACCCCCGTTGATTTCCTCCAATGGAATACCGCCAGCAATGGCAGGGGCACCACTTTCAATGCCAGTGACAACATCACCGGCAGCGTGCAACTCTATGCCATTTGGAGCCACGAATACACGGTGACGGTTAATGGCAGCGAGGCTGGCTCAAGCAGCGGTGCCGGCGGTTATCGCACGGGTCAGACGGTCACGGTTAATGCGGGCACGCGAGCTGGCTATCTATTTGATGGCTGGCAGGCTGCGAGTGGCAATACCTCGCTCACGGCGGTGGAATTGAAGTCGCCAACGATTGCCTTTGTGATGCCTTCCTCAAACGTGGATCTCGCGGCAACCTGGCTAGCCGCAGACATAATAGTCCCCGTCACAGATGAGACGAGCCTCAGACAAGCTGTCCGCGACGCAGAGCCCAACGTACCAACCATCATCGAACTTCAAAACGACATCTCCTTGACTACTGGCGGGGCATCCACCCACAGCCCCGCCAGTAACCCACTGCCTCTATCGGCAGGTCAAGTCATCATACTCAGAACCGCTAACGGCGCACCCTACAGCCTCACCGGCATCAGCGGCTATGCCACCATAAACGCACTCGCCAACGCCAAGCTCATCCTGGATAACGACCTCAACATCACCCACGCAACCGGCGCAACCGCAGCATCTAGCCCGGGCGTAACCGTCCAAGCAAGCGGCAGCTTCACCATGCAGGGCGGCAGAATCTCCCATAACACCAATCTGAACGGCGGCGGCGTCAACAACCAGGGAACCTTCACCCTAACTGGCGGCACCATATCCAACAACACTGCAACTAATACATCTGCCAGTAGCGGCACTGGCGGCGGTGGTGTGTTTAGCGCCGCAGGTGCTACGTGCATAATAGCCGGCGGAACAATAAGTACTAATGTTGCTGCAGGCTTAGGCGGTGGTATATCCAACGCAGCAAACCTCACGCTGGCTGGCGGAGTTATTACCAACAATACTGCTACCTTTGGTGGCGGCATTCACTCAGGAGTAGGCGTTGCGTCAGTACTCAGCATGTACGGAGGAGCAGTCTCAGGCAACTCTGCCACTTCAGGTGGAGGAGGAATCAGCTATACCGGTGGCAACTACAAAATCTACGGTGGCACAATCACTGGAAACACCAGTGACAGTTCTGGAGGAGGAATGCGGCTTAATGGTGGCAACGTGACCATATCTGGAGACGCGCTGATATCAAGTAATCGTGCGACCACATCCGGCGGCGGTATATATTCTATGGGCTCCTCAACCATCACTATGACCGGCGGCACTATCTCCAACAACAATGCTGGCACCAGCGGCGGCGGTATCCACAATGAGAGCACCGCTGCCAACGCCCTCACCATAACCAGCGGCAGAATCTCAGAAAACGTAGCTCTGGGCACAGCTGCTACCGCTGGCGGCGGCGGCGTGTATAACGGCACTTCCACCTTCAGCATGAGCGGTGGTGAGATTTTCAACAATACGGCACTACACGCTGGTGGAGGTATCTACAACAATACGGGCACCTTTAACATGAGTAACGGTGAGATTTTTGGGAACAGAACTCTGGAAACTGCCAGTGACACTACAGCAGGCGGCGGCGGTGTGTTCTCATATGGACCAGTAACCCTTTCTGGTGGAAGTATATTTAGCAACAATTCTGGAGGGTTTGGCGGCGGCGTATACTCTGCTAATAGCTCCACTGCCTCACTTGTTTTGTCTGGGGTCAGCATAACTAACAACACAGCAGAATATGGTGGGGGTGTCGCATTCCTTGGCGCCAACACGCTCAGCATGACCAGTGGACAGGTTTCCAACAACAGAGCAGCCAACACTGGCGGCGGACTCTACATTGCGCAGAATTGCATTGTGACCATTTCGGGCGGAAGTATAAACAATAACCTTAGCGTTAATAGTGGCGGTGGGGTATCAGCTTCTACTTCTGCAAGCTCTTTCACTTTGTCTGATGGTGAGATTTCTGGCAATACCTGCGAAGGTTCTGGCGGCGCTATCGCTTGGAATCCCTCAGGAACGAATAGCCTGACTATCAGCGGAGGAAGCATCACAAACAATACCAGCTTAGCACTTGGCGGCGGCGTGTACATGACTACCCGAGCTGCGTTAAGAATTAACCCTGGCACAGGCAGTACCGTCACCTTCTCAGGCAATACTGCTGAGTCAGCCTTTGCCAACACACTTCCGTCGGGCGACCAAACAACTTACAATACGCAAATCGGCACTCCTTCCGGCAATCGCGTGAGTTGGTCATGCTACACCACTCCCGATGGAAAAACTACCCAATTTAGTCACGGTTACAACAACTACGATATCTACTACACGGGTACTCCAACCCACTGGACCGTCTTCTTTGATGCCACCAGTGGCGAGTTTGCCTCTGAGGGCAATGCTAAGATGACTGCGCGCTCGGTGCCCGTGAACACGGCATTCGGTGCAGGCAACCTGCCTGAGGCTAGCTGGACGCTTGGCGGAAATACGGTTGACTTTCGCGAATGGAACACCGCTCTCAATACCATAGGTACCACTTTCAATCCCAGTGCCAACGTAACCAGTAGTATAAAACTCTACGCCATCTGGGACCACGGGTACTCAGTCACGGTCAATGGAAGCGAGGCTGGCCCAGATTCTGGCGCCGGCAGCTACCTTCCCGGCAAGGTAGTCACGGTCAACGCGGGCTCGCGAGCTGATGCCATCTTCAACGGCTGGCAGGTTGTGTTTGGTAGTATCTCATTATCAGCAAAGGAACTAAAGTCACCAACAATCGCCTTCAATATGCCCTCCTCAGACGTTGAGCTCACGGCAACTTGGCTAGAGACCCCACCAACGGCAGTCACTGTCTCAACGGAGACGGGGCTCAGGCAAGCTGTAAGAGATGCAAAGCCCAACGTGCCCACCATTATCGAACTTCAAAACAACATCTCCCTGACTACTGGCGGGGCATCCACCCACAGCCCCGCCAGTAACCCACTCCCTATATCAGCAAACCAAATTATCATACTCAGAACCGCCGAGGGCGCGTCATTTGACCTCACCGGCGTGAGTGCAAATGCTACCATAAACGTACTCGCCAACGGCAGGCTAATCCTCAGCGATGACCTTAACATCACCCACGCAACGGGTGCCGCAGCAGACACAAGCCCCGGCGCAACCGTCCAAGCAAACGGCACCTTCGACATGCAGGGCGGACGGATCTCCGGCAACAGCAGAACCAGCGGCGGTGGCGTATATAATCTCGGCACCTTCACGCTGAGCAACGGTACAATTTCTGGGAATTCTGCAACTAGTACCGTCACTGGGGACAACGGTGGTGGTGGCGTGTTTAACTTCACCGATGCTACTTTTATCATGTCCGGCGGAGCGATTACTGGCAATACGGCAACCAACAGGGATGGCGGCGGTATAGCTAACAGGGCAGCTCTCGCGATATTTGATGGCTTAATAGCAAATAACTCAGCCTTGGGTGGTGGCGGTATTGGTGGTGGCAGTAGCACCAGTGTCATTAATATGTACGGTGGCACAATCTCTGGCAACGTTGCAGGCACTGGCGGAGGCGGTGGTATTAATCAAAGCAGCACAGGAAGTGTCGTTAATCTATACGGCGGCAAAATCATAAGCAATACAAGCCCTACGACTGGCGCTGGCATTCGTTACAACGTTGGGGCCTTGAAAATTACCGGAGACGTGTTGATTTCCGGAAATAGTGCAGCAACAGCTGGCGGTGGCATACATACTGTGGGCGCCACAACTGTAACCATATCCGGCGGTTCAATCTCTCATAACACGGCAGGAACAAGCGGAGGAGGCATCTTCAATGAAAGCACTTCCGCCAACGCCTTAACCATATCCGGCGGTGCTATTGCAAACAATACCGCTCTAGTGAGCGGTGGAGGAATACACAATACCGGTACAGCCTCCAACGCAATAACTATGACCGGCGGCCGGATCTCAGGCAATACTGCCAGTGGCACGGCCGTCACCAACGGTGGTGGCGGTGTGCATACCACCGGCTCTACCTTCACCATGTCCGGCGGAGCGATTCACGGCAACGTGTCAAATGGAATGGGCGGCGGCGGGGTGCTAAACAACGGCATCTTCGATCTATCTGGCGGTGCAATCTCTAACAATAGCTGTGATTTTACCGGCTCTGCTAGTAGCGACGGCAGTTTAACTGGTGGTGGAGGAGTGCGAAGCACAGGAACCCTCAATATCACCGGCGGTACAATCTCCAACAACAGAGTAGCTGCCTTCCACGGCGGTGGAGTGCATAACTCAGGCACCATGAATTTCTCTGCAGGTACAGTTTCAAGCAACAGCTCTGCCGTTAACGGCGGAGGCGTATTTACTGGTACTTCAGGTGCCTCCTTTTCCATGTCCGGCTCAGCAAGGATTTCTGGCAACACCGCTCAAGTAGCTGGTGGGCTACTAGCCAATGCAGGAACCATTAATATCCAAGGCGGAGAGATAACTGGCAACACAGCTATCGGCAATATTGGTGGTGGTGGTGGTGGTGGTATTTGGGTTGACTCTAGCACTGTAACTATGACAGGCGGGACGATCTCTGAGAACACTTCACTAGTTGCTGGCGGTGGCGGCATTGCCGTTCATTCCACAGCAGCAAATACTCTCAGTATTTCTGGCGGCAGTATCACAAACAACACCGCAGCAATAAACGGAGGTGGCATTCTCTGTACCACAAGCTCCAACTACAGTGCGGTAAGGATAAACCCTGGTACAAGCAGCAGCGTCACCTTCTCTGGCAACACTGCTCAATCGGCCTACACCACAGCACTTGTGACTCCTGACCTCACTACTTACAACACACAAATCCACACTCCTAGTGGAAACAGCGCCCGTGTCAGTTGGTCTCATTACACTCTGCCCAATGGGAGCACATCTCAATTCCCACATGGCTACAACAACTACGATATTGGCTATGGTTCGGCAGCCCCAACCCACTGGAGGGTCTCCTTTGATGCCGGTGTCGGCGCGTTTTCTGCAGAGGGCAACGCTCAGAAGACTATTCGCACCGTGCCGGTAAATACCGTGCTTGGCTCAGGCAATATGCCTGTTGCCACCTGGACGAATCTAGAAAACAACACCGTGGAGCCCGTCGACTGGAACACCAGAACAGACGGCAGAGGCACCAGCTTTAACCCCAGCGCTCCCATTACGGGCAGCTGGAATCTCCATGCAGTATGGGATGAGGAGTTTGAGCTTACCGTTAACAATAGTTTGGCTGGCTCTGAGTCTGGTGCCGGCAGCTATCGCATTGGCGAGCAGGTCACTGCTCATGCCGGATCTGCTCCAGACCAAATATTTAACAGGTGGGAAGTTGTCTTGGGCAATATCGTTCTCAGTAACCCAAGCTCTTCTACTGTTACCTTCACCATGCCCGCAGACGACGTGGTGCTAAGGGCGACTTGGCTTGACGAAGGCGCAACGGTTGCCGTCTCCACTGAGGCTGAACTCCGAGAGGTTGTGCGCGATGCAAAGCCCAATGTACTCACGATAATTGAACTTTCCCAGGATATCGCCCTTTTGAGCGACGGGGCAGGCACTCACAGTCCTTCGAGTATTCCGCTGCCTATATCTGCAAATCAAATTATCATGCTCAAAACCGTTGATGGCGCGGCCTACAGCCTCACCGGTGTGAGCGCTTCTGCCACCATTAACGTACTCCCCTATGGCCGGTTCATCCTGGGAGACAACCTCAACATCACTCATGCGGCTGGAGCAACAGCAGCATCCAGCCCGGGTGTTGCGGTGCAAACATCAGCCAGCTTTACCATGCAGGGAGGCAGAATCTCCGGCAACAGCAGAACCGACGGTGGCGGTGTGTACAATTTAGGCACCTTTATAATGCACGGCGGAACCATCTCCAGTAACTCGGCAACCGCCACTGGTGGGGGCGTCAGCAATCCTGGCGGTTCAACCTTTACCCTGACCGGCGGCGCTATATCCAATAATCGCGCAACTACCACCGGAGGCGGTATTCACTCTGCCAGCATGGCAGCCAACGCCTTAACCATTTCCGGCGGCGAAATTTCCAACAACACCGCTTTGGTAAGCGGTGGAGGCATACATAGCGCCGGCGCATCAGCCAATGCAATAACCATGACCGGCGGCAGGATCTCAGAAAATGTTGCCCTGGGCACAGCTGCCACTGACGGCGGCGGTGGCGTGTTTAACTCCGCTTCTACCTTCATCATGACCGGCGGCACGATTCATGGCAACTTTGCAAATGGCCAGGGCGGGGGCGGCGTGTTAAACACATCCACCTTCAGCCTATCCGGTGGCGCCATATCAGGCAACAGTTGTGACTTCACGGGCACTGCAGCTGCCAGCGGCTATCGTGGCGGCGGAGGTGTTCGTAGCTCAGGCACATTCAATATGACCGGCGGCGCAATCTCAAATAACAGTCTCAGCGACTTCCATGGCGGAGGGGTTCACTCAACAGGAACCATTGATTTCTCTGCAGGCGCGATTTCTAATAACAGAACTACCTATGATGCCGGGGGCGTGTTTACCTATACCACCGCTCCTGCCGCATTCACCATGTCTGATACAGCGAGAATTTCTGGCAATACCGCTGCTCGGTTTGCTGGTGGATTGCAGGTTTTAGGAGGCTCCGCCAATATACGAGGCGGCGAGATTGCTGGCAATACAGCTGTTGGTGTCCACTCCAGTGGCGGTGGCGGTGGTGGTTTATGGGTTAACACCGGTGCTACTGTGACCATAACAGGCGGGGCAATCTCTGGCAATACTGCTCTAATTGGCGCAGGCGGCGGTATTTCTGTTCAAAGCTCTAGTGCTAATTCTCTCATTATTTCTGGCGGCAGCATCACAAATAATTCCGCAGCCACTAACGGTGGCGGGATATTCAGCACGAGAACTGAAGCAACCAACTACGATACAGTTCTGATTAACCCAGCCGAGGGCAGCGCCGTTACCTTCTCGGGCAACACTGCTCAGTCAGCTTATACGGGCACGCTTTCGGGCGCCACTCTCACTACCTACAATACCCAAATCGGCACTCCCGCCGGCAATCGCGTCAGTTGGTCAAGCTACACCCTGCCCGATGGCAGCACTGAGCAATTCACACATGGCTACAACAACTACGACATCTTCAACCTGTCAGCACCAACCCACTGGGCCGTCTCCTTTGACGCCACCAGTGGAGAGTTTGCCTCGGAGGGCGGTGCTAAAACAACCACCCGCACCGTGCCCGTAAACACGGCACTCGGCGAGGAAAACCTGCCTGAGGCAAGTTGGTCACTCGGTGGTAGCCCTGTCCCCTTCATTGATTGGAGCACGTCCGGCACCACCACGGGTTCCACCTTTGATGCAAACGCGCCACTCACCGAGGGTTGGCAGGTCTATGCCCTTTGGGATCACGAATACACGGTGACGGTCAACGACAGCGAGGCTGGCCTTGACTCCGGCGCTGGCAGCTATCGTACCGGCGAGGTGGTCACGGTCAATGCGGGCACAAGAACTGGCTTCTTATTCAATGGCTGGCAGGTTAACAGCGGCAATACCTCATTAACCGCTGCGCAGTTGAAGTCAGCTACGATTGCCTTCACAATGCCTTCTTCAGACGTGGAGCTCACCGCTACCTGGCTGGAGGTCCCAACAACAGTTGTCACTGTAAATAGTGAGACAGGGCTCAGGCAAGCTGTGCGCGACGCGCAGCCCGGCGTGCCAACCGTTATAGAGCTTTCAGGCAACGTTCTATTAACTACTGGTGGGGCAGCTACTCATACTCCTTCCAGTAACCCGCTCCCCATTTCGGCAAATCAAATCATTATTCTCAGAACCGCCGGCGGCGCGCCAATAAACCTCACCGGTGTCAGTGCAAATGCCACAATAAACGTACTTTCCAACGGCAGGCTCATCCTAGACAGCGACCTCAACATCACTCACGCAACCACAGCAACAGCAGCATCAAGCCCCGGTGTAACAGTCCAACCTTACGGCACCTTCACCATGCAAGGCGGAAGAATCTCCGGCAACAGCAGAACCGACGGCGGTGGCGTGCATAATCAAGGCACCTTTACCCTCAACGGCGGCGAGATATTCAGCAATACCGGCAGCGGAACTGCCGCCCGCGGCGGCGGCGTGTTCAGCGACGGAGCCAATGCAACCGTCAATATCACCGGCGGCACGATACGCAACAACTCAAGCGCCGGCACCACAGCCAACGTCGGCGGAGGCGGCGGTGTGTATATCAACAGCGGCACGCTCAATATGTCCGGCGGTGAAATCTCCAACAATACTGCCCCCCTCAATGGCGGCGGCGTGCTCGTCAATGCCGGAACCTTCAATATGCTGGGTGGCACTATTGCCAACAATACGAATACAAGCTATGGAACCTACGATGCTGGTGGTGCCGGCGTGTACAACAACACCGGCACTCTTAATGTGTACAGCGGCGCTGCCTTCCTCAATAATACATCTCTAGGTAACGGCGGTGGTATTTGTAGCTCTACGGGCAGCGTTACACTCTTTGGCGGTGTGTTCTCTGGCAACACTGCTGATAACGGCAGTGCTATTTTTCCTCACGCTGGCACAACACTAGTCATGTATGACGGCTTAATGGACAGCAATACTACCGTCAGCAGTGGTGGCGGTGGAGCCGTGTACGCCAACGGCACTTTCATCATGTATGGCGGAACCATCAGCAACAACACGGCTGTCAACAGAGCCGGGGGTGTGGTTATTGCTGGCTCAAACCCCAGTATCATTGCTGGTGGAACAATATCAAACAATACAGGAAACGTAGGAGGAGGTATTAGTGTCTTTTCCTTGGGCAGGCTCACTATATCGGGCGATGCCAAGATAATTGGAAATACCGCAAGAGTATACGGCGGCGGTATCAGTAGCGAAGCAACAGCAGCCAATGCCGTCAACATCACCGGCGGCACCATTGCAGGCAACACCGCTGCCACCAACGGCGGTGGCATCTGGGTGACCAACACCAATACCAATCTCAGCTCACTCAGAGTTGGGCCCGGAGTTGTCTTTGCCAATAACTATGCGGGAGGCGGAGCCTTTAACCGTGCCTCGGGAGCCGATACCACCACCTATAACGCCCAGATTGCCTCCGGCGTTACCTGGAGCAATCCCTTTACCCAAGGCTACAACAACTACGACATCAGCTACCGCATTGGCAGCGCAATCTCGGACATCCGACTTATCACCTTCAACGCCAACGGCGGAACGGTGCTGCCGGAGAACGCTCTGCGTACCGTCACAACCGGCGAGGCTATCGGCAGTCACATGCCGCCTGCGCCAGCGCACCAAGACCTCGTCTTTGACGGCTGGAACACCGCCCAAGACGGCACCGGCACCTACTTTACCAGCACAACCAAGGTCTCTGCGCCTCTCACGGTGTACGCACAGTGGTCCGAGGATCACAAGGTCCGAGTCACAGACTCCTACGCCCCAGACTCCGGCGCCGGCAACTACGACACGGGCGCAACCGTCACCGTGCACGCCGGCGAGCGCAAGGGTTACACCTTCACGGGCTGGACGATAAACGCCGGCGAGGTCACCCTCGCCGACCAAGAAGCAGCAACCACCACCTTCACCATGCCCACCGTCAACGTGCTGCTCACCGCAAACTGGGAGCCCATTACCTACACCATTACCTACCTGCTGGATTACGGCATTAACGCCACAGCAAACCCCAGCACGTACACCATAGAGGACACTCCCCTCTCCATCGATGCCCCAACGCGTCCCGGCTACGAGTTTGAAGGCTTTACCGCCGCCTACACAGACGGCACCCCCGCTCTCACCACCCCAAGCTTAGGTTACGAAATCCCGGCTGACACAGCGGGCAACATAACCCTCACCGCCCACTGGGCTCAGTACTACGACATCACCTACGACCTGGGCGGCAGCAGCGCCATTGCCCAGGGCAACCCCGAGCGCTACACCAGCCTCAGCCTGTTGCCTGAGCTGCTCAACGCACCCACGCGCACCGGCTACATCTTTGTGGGCTGGACGGTTACCTACGCCAACACTGACTTTGCAGACGTGGTGCAGCCTTCCGACACCTATAGCTTCCCCAAGGACGTCACCGGCAACATCGCCTTTACCGCCCACTGGCGCGCCGAGCAGTATTCCTTGCACTATATCCTCGGTGGCGGCACCAACGGCGCGGGAAACCCGCTCTCTTACACATCCACCAGTCCTGAACAGGAGCGCGCGATTGTTGCGCCCTCGCGGCCGGGTTACACCTTTGTGGGCTGGACGGTTACGCACCCGGTGCTCTTTGCGCAGTGGGATACCATCGCGAGCCCCAGTTACACCGTGATTCCCGCCGGGGTCATGGGGCCCATCACCC
>Ga0123353_10002592_pt1 | contig 22482 bp, 15 predicted proteins | sample TergutLab28metaG_3_FD_92763 | JGI IMG/M metagenome (GOLD analysis project Ga0123353, IMG submission 92763) | Labiotermes labralis P3 segment gut microbial communities from Petit-Saut dam, French Guiana - Lab288 P3 | ecosystem: Host-associated > Arthropoda: Insects > Digestive system > Gut ... | reverse complement strand
GTCACTTGGCACTGTGATATTTTACTGTTGGTTATATATCCGTAGTCTGGTGTCACTTGTATTTCCTGGTTTAACGTGTCGTATTTATGCAGGTTCGTCTAGTTTGTTCGGTGTTTATTGTATGAGGCAGCGTAACGGATGAGAACCTGATGATGGCCACATTAGGCAGAAACATGTAGTTTACTTCATCCTTTATTAAACATCTTTTTTAGATATTGTTGTGTTATTGACTAATCCCACACCTACTGTTTACTACTGTAGATAGACATTACACTGAGGAATGTATGTGCCTATTGAAAACTGTACCTGCACAGTTTACTTCTCTATACTCTGTATCACCGAAAACCACCAGGTCTTGTGGACTGCTGTAAGATAGCTTTATATCTTCTAAATGATTGTGATGTCCTACCAACTGCATCATATTTTGAGGTTCTCGAGACCTCTGTTGTTGAAAATTCAAGTCTCCTGTAATATGGCGCCATAGCGACTGGTAAATAATCAGCGACATTTCGAAGAATCGTGGCTCCATGATCAGGTAATCCAAGAAGGATGCTTGATCCTGAAAATGAAGGGACTATGATTTTTCGAAACGTGTATATAATATTCCCTAGTCAACATATTTTAACGTACCAGCAGACTTGAATCTTCTACATTGCAGCTATTTTTCTTCGGAATCAAGCTGTTAGCTGTATTCTTGAGGCTTTATGGTACAACAATTGGTTTGCGCGTGTGCTTTGATCATAAACGGTAGAAGTAAAATGAAAGAGCTCGTATCTTTCAAATTCGTGTTATTATAATGCACTGGTATCGGTGATTTTTATCAAGGGCTTGGTTGAAGTATGTCTTATTCCTTTACATGAACGTGTGGGTAAAGTAGGTACGAACGGGACAAGGAACTGGAAGACATGAAACGTGAAACAGTGTTAGATGTGTACAAGACGCAGTGTGATTATAAACGTAACATTGTTTTGTGTTCGCTTAACATTTGTTGCCTTTGAAAAGCAATAAACATATTCTGGGTGTGTGTTTTCTTTGTTATCCAGCATGCAGTGTGCATGTACCGTACTACTATTGTCATCTGTGACATGTCTGGCTGTACCATATTTTTTCACATTATCTCATAAACGGCACGATTTTCGGAAAAAAATTGAACATGAAATGTAGATGAGTGTTTTGATTTCCTCTACAAATTTTGTCTGAAATATTTTTCATTCTAAGAAGAATTCCTTAACAGTACGATAAATGTCATATGTCTTCCTGTACAGTACTGTTATTCTCGTCAGATTTTAACGAAAATTGAATCTCCTCGAAAGATTTTAGACAAATACTCAAAATATCAAATTTTGTGAAAATCCGTCCTGTGGGAGCCGAGTTACTTTCGTACGGGTAGACGTGACGAAACTAATAGTCGCTTTTTGCAATTTTGTAACAGCGCTTAAAAACTGGTAACAGCTCGTACGCACTTTTAGCAATCCTGGGTATTATAATGGCAAAGTATTGCGCGTTAGGTTAGAATTGGCTGCTATAAATGACAGCAGCCACCGTGTCTGAACAGGAAAACAGCCACAGAGAAACATTTGGAGTCTTCAGGCTTCCACCGTGGTTAATTGAGACATGTGTGTTTAGTGTAATGGTACCCTGCATTGTAGGCTGGTTGTGCCAACGTTCGAAGTTATCTGTCTGGAATGGAACAAGGGCGATAACTGTAGAAACGAAACTTTACTGTTTTTGTCTTAAGTTGTGACTTTCCGATGATACAAACTTATCTTATCCACTATTACGACGTTACGTAAAGACCCAGAAAATGGATATTGTCCCGTTGGTCGGAATTGTCACTAACAGCACCAATCATCCTTTTGTATGTGACACGTCACAAATCCGACAGTTTACCAAGATGGGCAGAGAGCGTCCAATAACCATGTTATCAGCTACCATATTCGCAGAGGCGATCAGTTTTTCACCGAAATGTCACTGTCACCGACATCTTGGACCAGTGAGGCCCCGTTACTTCATTCCATATCTACACTCGATGTACGACTGCCCTTTGCTCCACTCAGACATATTGAATGCTTGGTGACTGTAGTAAACAGAATATTCAAAGAAGCCTCACAGTCTTCGAAGACAACCTTTCGGCAAGACTAGCAATGACCAAGACCGCTTCCACCGAAAAAGACGGAATCTCGCTTTCGTAGATCACAATACGTCCTGCATGATCATCGGAGTTTGGACATGAGGTTTAACTGACAAGTTGGTAGCGTATGGATCTGTAATATGTGAGCTTGCATCAGGAATTGTCCCATTCTCACAAGTAGCTGAACACAGCAGAGTTCGACGAAATACCTGCTGTGTGAAAGGATTTCTCTCCCTCCGTCGTTTCTATTTATCCGTGTCCCTACAGCACGTACAGCTTCAAAACCAATGGCGCGGCCCAATGTTTGGAAATTCAGTTTGACTTTTGTGCTGAAAAATTTATAATTTTATTTCGGTAAAGAAATTCGTAACTTTCGGTTATGTTATGGACGTTTCTTTTCCACTGAAATTTAAGTTTAACTTTTGAGGATTTTAAACTGGTCAGCCAAAGAAATATAAAAACCCTTTCGTAGTCCGACCAGTCGCTATAGGGAAGGGTTTTGGAGGTGTCGCCTTGGAGATTGAGTAGAAGTGCAGAGAGGATTCAACTTTTTGGATAGTGGAGTGATAGTGTAGTTGGTATAGCAACTCGCTATAGCCTGGACGGTCCGGGGAACGAGTCCTGGCGGGGGTGAAAATTTCCGCAACCCGTCCAGTCTGGTCCTGGGGTCCCCTTACCCTCCCATACAATGAGTACCGCGTCATTCCCGGTGTAAAGCGGCCGGGAAGTGGCGTTGACCACCCACCCCAATCTAGTCCCGAGGTTAAAGAAAGAGTACTGTGCGGATCAGATAACTTGATACATGAGCTCCATAACAATGCATACAACTGTGGTCAGCACGGTTCGGTCACTACTTGGTTCGGGTCGGCACGGCCAGACAACGTTACACCTGTTCCCAAAACTTGTTTTGTTGGAAGTAGGAGAAGATGGTCTGTCGCAACGGAATTGCTTCCGTTAAGGCTAAATTTTACGTTTTATTAGAATTTCCCCTTGTTAAAAATTGAATTGCTTCAAAGAAATTACGGAGTCCTACGGGTTGCGAGATAATGTTTTTGAAACGTAGAGCACACGTTTGGAGCTGTGAGCGCTGCGTTTCCCGCTGACCAGCTTGCTTCTTCACCTCTGCGCTATAAGGGTACAAGACATAGAGCTATAGCTCTACTCCCCCTCTGGGCCTTCGTGGCCTGTTCTAAGGTGGACTTTACCTTTGCCTTTCAGCGTGACAGCAGCTAGATTGGAAGTTAAACAGCTTCCGGGACTAAGATTTTATTAGATTAAAAAAAAGCATAAAAAGTAATATCAGTAAATAAATTAATATTTTGAGGCACCTGAGATGTTCTCATGCTCCCGAAGTGTTAGACCGTGCTTCTGACTTTCCCAGGCCATTCGAAGTGTTGGAAAGGGAAGTTAGAATGCGTCCCGTTGCAGTGAACCACTCCTACGGGCGGCGAAAAAGACTGACAACTTAATCCTCCATAAGACATATTTGATGCACAGGATGTTGGATATGGAGATATTAAGGCACACAAGCATTGTGTGGAAGTTTGTTTGATTGAATCACAGCGTGGAAGGTATGGCGAAGTAATTCTCCCAGTTTCTACAGTTCAGTCTTGAAAATACAACCTCCTACTTCCCCGTCTAACCCTTCACTCGAGGTCAATATGGCCTACCCTATGTACTTTGGTAAAAACTGACCTTCAAAGGGGCCAAAGTGCATGCTGGTTAGTCAACTGAAATAACGTGTCCACACCCACATTAATACCAACAGGACCAGTGGACTTGGTGGTGGTGGTTATGGTGGCGGTAATGGCGGTGGTGGTGGTAGTAGTAGTGGTGGCGGTGGTGGTGGTGGTAGTAGTAGTAGTGAGGGAGAAATATATATTGGAAAAGTAATTTAAAACTTCATTCAACGGAAATACTTTAATTAAAACCGAAGAACAACCACAAGAATTGGACCAAATAGATCGGTTAACTACGGAGGGTATTTTTTGCCAGACCAACGACTGCAGAGTGGGCAGTATTGTCTATAGCTATGCAGCAATAATGCCACCCGCTTTATAGCAAGCAGTCCATTGATAAAATGTACTCCCTGTATATACGACGGATACCTTCCTCCCTAAATGTAAGAGAAGATTAATAAACGTTAGCATATTTCACGAAATGGAAGTGAAACATTACAGTTACAGACCCCTGATGGGTCGCACAGGCAAATTTGGGAATAGACGCGTGTCGTGATATGTCACTGAAAATAAATATGCAATAATAAAATTTTAAAAGCTGCAATCCATCCAGCAGTTCACACAGTTTATACTTTCGTTCTTTGCACCTTGGAATACCGAATTAGCATTCGAGAATCTAGGCTTACATACTTCCTGAGGCCTTAAAATATGTTGCTGTGATTGATGTGGTTTCTATCGCCCTGGCTGCTAACCTAACCATGATCGTTATTGCTGTTCTTACTTGGTGCTGTCTGTGGTCAATGCGTCTCAGCTCTTGCGTGGAGCTGCATGCAGTAGCTCTTCATTTTAAGCCACACGTAATAACATTCGCAGGCGGTTGCATGATGTTATTAAATCAAACTCTATTTTTACATAGAGGCCACCACAGCGCTTTAAATACAATATTTGAAACCAATTATTGCTTCTTAAAGTAATAAGGTAGCGAAATTTATATAACGTCCTATTTCTGTTCACGTAGAAAATTAAGTATTATGAAACACAGAGGCTTCTGGTTTTGTATCGTCTTCAGGCATATGTTATATTTGTGCAACATGACATTACATACAAAAAAGAGTGAAATCTGAATTTTAGGTACGTTTGAAACTTACAGATGCAGTTAGAAACCTTAAAGATGCAGAAGAAACAAAACGAGAGCGTTCAGCATATGAAAAATTATATTGAGTTGACATGCTAATTAAGCACCACGATAGTGAGGACGTGGAATGAAAACTCCACGCATTTTAAGCTTTGGTGTAAGACTGTTGTGGGTGGTTAGCTTCACCGTCTGCCCTCTTTGACTCCGTGGAAGCAGCCCTCTGTTTCCAGAGGCTGGGTGAGTCCCAGTGCTGAACTGGAGATTTTTTGGGGAAAAAATGCTTCGCCGCTGCGGAGAATCGAACCATGTTTTTGCTAGCATCCAGCCCATGATCTGGTCACTGTATCGACCACGCTGTATGAAGGGGGAAAGTTTAAACATTCATAGACCTTAATCCAGGGGAGAAAATATACTTATTTTTTCTCCTCAGTCGTTCTAAAGTGTTACGGTGACTTCATTCTTCAGGGTTGACCAAGACAATGAATCTACCATTATCCTTTGAAACATATGGAACTACTTGCCAAATAATACAGCGTCTCTCCCACAAGATTTGAGTCTTCAGCAAACCGCTGTGAGAACCCCAGTGTTCACATATTTGGTTATTTTAACTTTTGAAATATTTACCTGTATTTTCTTGTTTTGCAGGCCCATGAAGGTCACGTCCATTCACACCATCATGTACAGAATCTCTCGTCTGACCTGCAGTTACCCCTAAGTGTCTTCTATGAAGCACTTTGCTCTGATAGTATCAAGTTTTTCAAAGAACAGCTGGTCCCTACATACAAGGTGCTTGGAAAGTATATAAACCTCAACTTTGTCCCTTTTGGCAAAGCCAGACAGGTAAGTGCATAATTTCCAGTAGAGTCTGTGGTGCATACCTTAACTTTTATTTTATTTTTGGTACTATTACAGTTCCATTATAGCTTTTAACTTTTTATGTATGACTTCAACAGTATACTGATTGACCTGTGAATAAGGGAGAAGACAAATTGTATTATGGGTAATTCAATTTGAAAGTGTTGAAATTTAAATACTGAGAAATACATTGTGTGGGATGCTTGAAAAGAAATTAACTTGAAATTTGCTCGTATGCATTTTCAGTGTTCAGATCAAGTTATATATATATATATATATATATATATATATAAAAAGTAACGTATGTACGTAACACTATTTGTGTCTCTGAAACAAGTTTCAAAGTGATGATTAGTAAAGTACCATTAAATAAAACGGAGGTGTGATATGTATAACCTGAACTAATGTGCTGATAAATTTTAATAGAAATATTAGATTCTTAATTAGTCTGCAGCTCAGAATTGGAAGTCTTTTTTTTTTCAGGTTTATTTTATTAAACTAATTATTTTAAACATGTTAGTGCATGCCAGAGCATAAACCTAAGAAATAACACATTACTTATGATGTTGCAATTGTAATTTTTGTTTTTTATGTAATTTAATGCCCTGACAGTGAACATGTAATGGTTGAAACGTATAGCTATACATATAATGATAAAATTAGTTTTGTTGATGCTAATCAGTAATGCTTCTGTAATTTATACAACACAACAGGATATCCATGATTAAGAAACCTTAAGATTTTGTTTTAAATGTACACATTTACTAAAAGTTTAAAATTAAATATTTTTTTTGTTTAATTTACAGTGTGAAGTGAGAGAGAAAACCAACGAGATGCAACAGTTATCCCCCAGACCCTCCTATCCTGACTAAGGCACAGAATACAACGGAAATACTCCCTACCCAAGACCCCCACCCCCCCCCCCCGCCAAAAAAACAAGAAAAAAACGGAAAAATTCCCCCCCCACGCCCCCCCCCCCCCCCCCCCCCCCGCCATTAAGAACACAAAATGGGCCACCTGTACTTACACATCATAACAGATCAGGAAAATTACCAGCTTATTCAAACACACCTCACTAACTGTTGCATCTTGTTGGTTTTCTCTCTCACTTCACAATTTGCTCACGATGCACGGTCACAGAAACCTAAAGCTTAATTTACAGTGTAACACAAATTTCAACTTGCTGACTTGAGGTTGATCTATTGCATTGTTATGCACTGCATATAATTTCCCAAAAATTTTATGGCCATAGAATTTTCTTATATGAAAATTAGGTTAGCATAAATGAGAGTTAGTTGTGCTAGTAATTAGTCATTAATATGAGAAAATTGTTCGAAACTGTCAATTGGCAGCTTTTGATCCACATAATTGCTTCCACACACATTCAACATATATTGTTTAGCAAGAATATGTGCACATCTGAGATATGTAGTGGGTAATGTAATAGCTTGTGTACTTTGAATTCAGAAATGTGTGATTGGAGATTTTCATGACTGTAACTGTGAATATGTTTAGTTTTGTGGGATGTGATGATTTGTAGGCTCAAAAAAACTGAACAACATTGCGAGAAACCTTGATAGAAACATTAACCTTAACAAAGAATGCTGTTCAATTGTGTTTACTTTTGCAGTGGTACAGCAATGACTCCTATCAATTTGAGTGCCACCATGGACCAAAAGAATGTTTTGGGAATATCATACAGGCATGTGCTATAAATATATTTCAAGAGCCTGCTGACATATTCAACTATGTAACATGTCTCATGACAGAAGTTAATCCCAGTGATGTCACAAATGCCACATACCCTGTGGACAGCGTAAGTGATATGTTTAGAGTTAGATATAGATTAGTAGTTGGGTTTGGGCCCTTGCAGTCCTGATGCATCTAGGCCTTAAAATGAGCCTGTTGTGCCCCATAATCTGTTACAAGACCAAGGGAGCCCTGTTCCTTTGCTAAAGTTCCAGATGGATCCTAGATTTAGACTCTTCGATATCCTCTAGGCCCAAGAAAAAGGAGCCGAAATATGTATATCTGAGTGAAGCCAAGACTTCACAGTCACACAGAATGTGGGCTGAAGTTTATTCCTCTTCTCCACATCTCCTACATAAGGGACTATTGGTCAGTGCCATTAATTGAAAATGTGTTCTCAGGGTATTACATCCCATAAGTAGGCCAATCACAACCCTGGATTGTGTCCTGTTAAAGGACAAAAATCTGGTCTTTGTGGTTGGTCTGGGGACTGAAATCAGTTTTCGAGCCTGTCTCTGATTACTACAAGGACCATGCTACATTACCAAATGCTAGTTATCCACACAGCATTATATCTTTCCCTAGGATAGCTTAGGTCCTACAAATGTTTTGTTTCCTCATACACCAGCACATCCAGGGACCCAAAACACTCCCACTATGTGCCAGGTAGATATATCATTCAGTGCCTTTTGGCACTGTCATACAAATGGAGACTTTGTTTTGGCAGCCTGTAGGGCTTTTAGAGCCCTATATTCATTCATTTGAATTTCATGAACACAGACCAAGATGGCATATACTTCAACCTGAAAAACTGTAGCATTCTTTCCTAGAGAAATATTGAGCCTTCTTTCCAAAGATTGCTCATAGACTCCAACCCTATCCCCTCTATCATTTTAGACCCATCTGTAAACCTGAGAGCCCTTTAACTACAGGAGGAGTCCCAAGTTCTCTGGTCTTCTCCGCTCTAGTAACATAGTAACCCCATATTTGTGTTCAGTAGTAAAAGCTGGCCTCATAGCATTGAACCACATATTAAATATAAGATCAAACCTCTCAAGCTGCATCAGTATGCTACTATGTCCTTGAGTGGGTGAAGTTAGGCCCAACATCCTAGACTCCAGAGACGATGTGCAGCTGACCGTGCCTCTAGCTGAATCACTAGCTCCAGTGGAGGGAAGCCAGTAAGTGCCTGCATAGCACTAGTAGGAGAAATGTGCATTGATACCGTTATCCCTAAACATGCAAGTCTTTGTATCCTGCTTAGTCTATTCTTGACATTAGATGTCTGACACCTGGGCCATCAAACTAAGGATTCAAAAGTGGCGAACGACCAAATAAGAGAGACATGGAGACTAAGGACCAAGTTGGGATTCAGGACCCATGTCACACCACAGGCCCCTCTACAGACCCACAACAGATTGTGAGCCTTCCTCACTGTGACATCCACATGCTCCTTCCATGTCGGCTGGGAATCTGGGATTACCCCGAGATAATTGACCGACATACAGTGATGTAGGTAACCCCAAGAAAGTGGTTTCAAGAGACGAGGGATTTTCTTCTCCTTGTACATACAACAAGCTCAGTTTTGTCAAGATTAACCGACAACCCGAACTTGTCGCACCATGTCTCTACAGTATGTAGGGCCCTCTGCATGAACCCCGACACAGAGTTTGGGAATTTCCCCAACGCTGGAAGACAAATGTCATCTGCCTAGCCTTGAATTCATATTCCATTCCCACTGAGCCTTGCTATCAGATTATCAACAAATGACAATAGAATTGGCGAGAAACACACCTCCCTGTGGGCAACCCCTGGATACCACAACCTCGTGGAAAATTCATTCAGAGTTGCTACAGCCAGACGGCCCTCCAGGGTAGCTCTAATCTACTGTACAATGACGTGATCAAGCCCTTGTCTAACAAGAGCAGCACACATGGAATCAAAAGAGGCGTTGTTAAATGCGCCCTCTATATCTAAGAAAACACCCAGCACTGTCTTCCTTTGGTCAAGCACCTTCTCCACCCAAACTATGAGCTGATTTAAGGCTGTTTACATGGATTTCCCAGCCTGATAAGCATGTTGATTAGGATGCTATAGCAATAAGCAAGAGCTTCATCTATTAGAAATCTATCTACCATCCTCCCAATAGTCTTAAGTAGGTAGAAACAATGTGAGAATGATAGGTCCAAAATCCCCATGTCCACTATAGGAATTCCTACCAGGCTTAGGTATGATCACTACCTTGACCTGATGCCATATGGCTGGAACATAGCCAGTAGCCAGGCATGCACGAAAAGTCCTGACCAGGTAAGGGACAAAAACCATCCATCTCTATTGCAAGAGGGCCAGGAATATGTCATCCATTCCTGGACGTTTGTATATGGGGCAAAAGAGTGTGCCCATTCCACTCTCCTGTAAGTGACAACCCTCACAGCCACCCACCAGTTGAAACATTTTCATGGTGGCAGTAGCAGGAGCCACCATATCCTCGGTGACTTCTGAGTTAGGAAAGTGAGTAGCAAGAGGGAGCTCGAAGTTTTCCCCCTTGGATTACTGGTAGTTTCCTTGCCTAGCTTGATCTTAGGGTCCTTGAAGAACCTCTTTGTAACCTAGCCGACATGGGTGGTCATTAATGGAGCTCCAGAAAGTCCTCCATGCATCTTTTGAGGTCTTCCTTACTTCCTTTCTATATCTCCACTGAGCCTCTCTTGTAGAATTCCCAACTTTGTGAGTTCCTATCTGTTCGACAGTTATTAAAGTGCCGTCTGACTGCTCTGCTGAGGGACTCTAACTCAGGTATTCCCTTCAGAGAATTTCTTCCTGTCCTAACAGGTTCAATAGGGCAGTTGTCCTCATAAGCTGAGATTAGGGCCTGCTGAACAAAAGGAATTGCAAGCCCTAATCTGGCCTCATCTTTCATTTTCATTTATGGGCCCCTCTCCAGCCTGCCCTTCAGTCCCTCTCAAAAGGAGTCCCAATTGCTACCCCTGGGATTCCTGATAAGGGTTGCTGGTACAGAGCCCTATAAAGTGAACAGAGTATGCCTATGGTAGAACAGGTAGGTTTCAGAAGAAACTTCCCAGTCTTTGAAACCCTCTAGGAGCCTAAAGGACCTCAGGGTAATATCAATCACATCTAGCCTTCTGGCACAACAGTAGGTGGGGTCATCACCTTGAATAGGATCTCTAGAATCGAAGAATTTAGAAACTGCATAAAGCCCTGCTGAAGTTGGCTGCCAGCAGAATCCCCAGCAGGAGCATTTGTGAGCCTGGCCTTCTTAGCCACTTTCTTGGTAGCACCACTATTGTTCTTTATGTTCTTGAGATCAAGAGTACCAGCCTTCTCTGCTAACATCTAAGATTCGCAGAACTTGGGCTACTAGGGGACAGGTGTTCCTCCCAGCTAATGAGAGTCTCACTGGTCCCAGGTGAGCTCAGATTCTGCTTGGTTGTACCTTACATAGCCACTGAGCACAGGGGTTCCCCTTTACTAGAGCCCATCTTGGAATCCTGACTGGAGTCCCCAGCTAAGGAGTGCTCCATAAGTTCAAGTTTGTTCAGTTTTATTAATACCGGACACACAAGTAAGGGGGAAAACACAGTCCACCAGCTAGAGGCCTCATGCCTGCTAAGGCTATGTACATCTGGTAGGTCACCTGGTATCCCACAGCCCATCGTTCACAACAGACTTACCCACTGCCATTCATCCTATAGGCATGGCGTTCACATTGTGGGATTGGGGATGGTTTTTGAAGTTTTACTCCTTGAAATCCACTGTCTTCTGCACAAACAGGGTCTCATCTCATAGGGTGTGGCTCTTCACCATGCATGGATGATCACATCTACAACCCCTGGAGAATAGACAGCAGCCTGTCCAGGCCAGCATTGTCACACATGGGTGACATGCCAGAACCGGGCACAGACCAGCCAACTCCCCTTGACCCCAAGTGATACGTTTATGTATTGATTGGACAGGTTGAGTTGCTGGTTGTACTGCAGAATACACAGTAAATGAAACTGGGAAATTTCATTCCTGCAGAATTCATGTCTGTCATACAAGAAATATTACATTTTCAGTTACAATTCTAAAGTGAAAAGTGTCAGTCAGTTTTAAATCAGTTTTCAAGAATGAAAAATCTTTTAAATTTTCAGGTACATATTATTGTGACATGTACATTGGTAGTTCCTTAGAGATGTGTAGTGTGCACGCTGATACTAACATGTTGGAGGGAATAAGAATGACAAACATGATGTCTTAATTGAGAAGGTTCTGATATTGAGAGCCTAAAATCCATGTCATATGCAACAGCACAGACCGACAGTTGCAGAGTAAGATGAGATGAGTTTCATATTTTTGGTGTGGTAATGGGGCCATCAAACCAAGTGTTCTTGGTGGGCACAACATAGAAGTGGCAAATAATGATTAGATTTCACCGGGTTTCTACTCATGCCTGTTCCACAGTTGCTGTCTCTGGACACTTGAAACTTCCTCCTAACCAAACAGATAATCTGCTCTTCCATTTAAAGCCTTCCTTCTTCTGAGGGTTTGTGTCTGAGATTTTCTTTTCCTGCAGAATTGCTAGCACTTTCAGGCCTCTGCTGGGTTATGTTAGAATTACTGGCTGCTGGAACATAGGTCTTAAACAAACTTGTAGACACTGTGTCCCACATCCAGCATGTCACTGCCCCTTGCTAACATATCTCTTGAGTTGTATGAACACCCTGTGATTTTGTGAGCACTATTATGCCCATTCCATAATTTGCTTTATACCTGTCTAGTAGGAACATCTATATTAATGTGTATCTATTCCTTACTTTTTTCTTGATTACTTCTGAGTTAATTTTGGCGTTTGTTTTTGGACACAAAAACTATGGGGAAATATGTCTCCCAAAACTATAGTGCATGATAATCTGATGGGATTTTTCAAAGCAGTGTCATCTCCAGCCAGTTGCCACCCACTGTTTCTCATGGTACCTCATACCTTGGTTGCATTGAACTAGGAGCCTGTTTGCTTCGGTATCAAGATGTAAACCTTCTCTGAAGTAATGTAACTGAAGTAACTTAAAATAGATTGTTAAACTACTTAAACTACTGGGAGTGTATTTGCATAGTTTTTTATATTTAGATGAGACTAGGGTGTTGATCAAGAGAAATAGGATTGTGATTGTTTCATTGCAGAGTTTGTTGTACAAAATATCTTTTACTTTTATGTGCATGGTAAATATCATTGTCACTGAGTGAACAGCACACTTAATTATGTTGAACTCTTAAGGTGGCAGAGAAGTTTGCTTTTACTATACAATGTCAAATATCAAAGATGTTTTGATTTTAAATGCTTAGTATCTGAATGAAAAATCTTGCTTCAGGGCTGAAGGGTTGAATTTATGAAAAGTTTTTAACAATCTGTACTGTTTCAGTGTGGAAAGGACCTGGACGTGGATAAAGTAAAGACCTGTGCAAATGGAAAAGATGGTCAAACATACTTGTCAGAAATGGGGAACAAGACTTCTAAGTTGGATCCACAATTGCAGAGTGTTCCAGCTGTTGCTATAAATAATGTAAGAAAGCTTCAAATATTCCTTAGAAAGTGGAACTTGGTTAAACACTCTGCTGTAGACTATTGTAATGGTGGGAGATGCACTGATAATTTAGAACTAGTGTTACAATCGTGTATTATTCAGTGCTTGTGTAGGAGTACTCAGTCTGCTGTGACAATTTCATCCAGTAAGGCACTTCCTTTACTACTTTAAAAGTATTTTAAGTTGTCATTAATGGATATTGTAAGACCACTAATCTTTAAGCATAGATCAACTGTGTTTTGGATTATGTGTTAATAAAGTCTGTTTTTCACACAAATAAGCATGTAATATGCATATAATGGTGCAAGAAATTAAGCCACAACAGATTTAAATGATCAACATGGTTAACAGCAGACCATTAAAATGTCAAAACAAAAGGTTGAAATATAAGAAAATAAGTATTTGGCAATATAAGAAAGATAATGATTTTAGATTAACATATACTTGTCTGTGTGTGTATGTGTGCGTGCGCGCGCGGGTGTGCATGTGCACGTGTGTATTTTTTTGGAGGTGGTGGATGGTTGCTTTTGTTATTTATTGGTAGGTTTCAGCTTTAAACTTTATAGACGCCTAACGCTAACCTCTGAAGTTGCATTTTATATATTTATTCAACAAATATAGGTACCGAATATTTTAAACATTGTGTATACTCTGTTTTTTCTCTCTTCAAAATGCAGTTTGTTTCATAATTCTAACATATTTGGTTCCTGTACATGTATTATTCACATTTTATATACAGTGTGTGCTAAAATTTAAAAAAATAATTCCAGCGCCAAAAGGTTAATATATATCAAGCTCAGGAACTTTATAACCTGGTTTTGAAATATTTGACTACTGCCTGCCATTTTTACCAGTCTCAATTTATCATTTTAATCTTATAAGATGTATAGCTACAGTGTAAGCCACTATATCTGTTGTAAATATTATTATCAAAAAGTTTCAAAAAATTGTGATGTTAATGGTATTTAATGAATTCCAGTTGCAAAAAGCTGAAATCTTAATTTTGAACATTCCCATATGCGTGTTGCTATATTATATCTTCGTTTTCTTGTACAGCTTGATGATGGCTTGTTTATAAAGCTGAAACATGTAGCCGTTGGTTAAAAAAAATATGTGTTGTGTTTGATGGTTATATTTTTTTGTTTTTACATTTGAACACAACAGAATGAGTAATGTAGAGTAAAGTCCATAGTTGTGTGGTTGAATGTGTGTTTTGTGAATACTTGAGTCAGAATTTCTTAAACTCTTGTGAAGACACACATACACTGCTTGGTATTTTAAAGTTGGGACACTCATATTTCTCAGATAATTTAGGACTTTGTTTAAAAAAATTTATGGTTTCTGAATGTTAATACCATATTTTCTAATTGATTCCTTCATGTTCTTTAAGTTTTCCATTTTAATCCAAATTCTCTATTTTTGTTATGTTGTTTGTCTTCCACCTTGACATTCTCTTTTCTTCATCTTCCTCTTCAAGTTTCTTCTTTTATGCATTTGTTTTCCCTTTGAACCACAATTCCTTGAACACTCTGCCCATAGCCTGGTCACTATATGGATTATGCTGCCATGGATTACTTCAGAACATCCTCAAGTATGAGAAAGTTAATGAGTGATGTGCAATTCAGTTTACTTAACACCTCACTCTCAGTACTGTGGAAAAGATGCATTCTTATATCTTACCTTCCTAGTACATTACATCCTGTTACATTGAATCTTCATATAATGCTTAACCTACCAAAGTAATTACGAATGTGTACAAACACATTACTCATATCCTGCATAACAAAGATATGCAAAATGAAGAGTGAGAAAGCAGTTAACCCTTTAAACGCTGAGTTAAATCCCATCTGCCATCTGCTGGCATTATTAGGAGCTCACCATATTCTCCATGTTAGCAGGACAAGGGTTAATTGTTTCTTGGTAACAGTGATTCTACAAACACTCTCATCTTAGGAGCTTAAAAGCACCAGTAATTCTTCAGTGCATACATCTTAGGGATTATTCACTTCAAATAGTTCACTTATAATTTTTTGTTGTTATTATTATACAAGCAAGATGCGGTGTATGTATTATTTCTGCCAGGTTACAAATGCTGTATTTGCAAACAAATTACTATTCTTGGCTTCTTTATTTGAGGGATGAGTATAGGATGTTGCCTTCCTGTAGGTATGTAACCTTTGTTGTTCACAATTTCTTCTGCCCTTTCTGTTTGCAATTTTTCCAGAGGGAAGATCTGCTAGAACTTGGTAATTTTATGTTTTAAAAAATTCCTGTTATGGAAAAATTGATTCATAAAAATTGTTGATTTATTTGGGTAAAGTGATGGAATGTGTTTCCTCTCACCATACCTCTACAGTTCATTGCACCTGGTTGTTCTCAGTTGTGTGTTCGAAGTAAAAAAAAGGTAAAGTGCACTCTTGTTCAGGCACTGAGGCGCTGTACAGCCCATAGGAGTAGAGGTATAGCTCTACCCTTTCTTTGACCATGGCACTAGAAGGGGGTGAGGGGTCAGTGTCATGTCCCGGCCCCTCCTTACGCCTGGGAAAGACCCAGTACCCATTGTACAGGAGGCTGGGTGGGCCCCAGAGCTGGTCAGGACAGGTGTGGAAAATCTTGCCTCCACTGGGATTCGATCCACAGACCGTCCAGCCCATAGCCAGTGGCTATACCTACTACACTACCCGGCCCACATGTTCCAAGTAGACCAAGTATATTAAAAAAAATGTAACTATATATACCTTCCTTATATTAAGAGCCATTATTTTGGCACCAGTACTGGGTACCACTTTTTTGATCTTGTGTTTGTGAAACTGATTCTTTCTTTGTCACAAACACTTAGCAGAGATGCACAAATAGGCACACAATGAACCATGCTGAGATGAATGCCCTGCACATACATTAAGGGCTTTAGTACCTGCTTGTTTAGTAATGCCCTGATATTCTTATATATACAAGTATTTAAGGTTTGCATGTAAATTCTTTTTCACTCAGTGGGGATTTATTTCTTTCAGACATTCAGCCTTGAACAGCAGAAAGATGTACTGACAAAACTTAAATTTGTCATTTGCTCCCGACTGAAGGATTCAAATACAAACCCTGCAGAATGTGTCTCCAGTTCAGTGACAGCAGTTTCAAGTATCCTACTGTTAGCCCTTGGATTACTTTTCCTTACCACTACTGCCTCTTAGTTCTACACATACACCACTGTAGCAGTACAGTGCAACATTATGAAGTTTTGCTGGAAATATATAAAAAAGAAATTTAAGTATAAATAAATCAGTGATAAGTGGTGGAATAATATGAGTTTTCAGAATTATTTTTATGTTTCATATGATTGCAAATATTATTTTTTATTAAATTATTCACCATCTTCTAAGAATTTCATACACATATGTTGCAGTGTAGTTGTACACCAGATTGTGTCATATGTTTTAAGTGTCGAAGTAGTACTCATGTGTACCATTGATAATCACTTTATATTATTTCTAAAAAATTGTGGTTTCTGAGAATTAGTGCTGTGCTATTCCAAATAGGATTAGGAAAATCAAGCCCCAATAAAATATATATTATTTAGAAATAGTGTATTTTATGTTTGTGCTTATGCAAATAGTCCCTGTATAGTACATGGCCTTTCTTTATTATCTCTCTGAAGGCAGTAGCCTCATTGCACAGGAAGTCTACATTCACTGGAATATTCCATGAGAACTGCAGAGCCTGGAAAAATACCAAAGGAAATTTGCTATTTTATATATAACTTAGGACACACAGTTTTCATTTGCAACATCTGATGATAAAGTACTTGATCTATTAAAAGTCCTAAGAGTTAGAATGAGAACCAACACTTTACTCTTTCCAGAAGGTACCTCTCAAATGATTCAAATGAAATAAAAGGGGTGATAATGGTATGACATTTTGTAGCTATTTTGAATATTCCTAATTAGATGAATTGCTTACATATGTTGTGTTATTTTAAGGATAAAATGTGGTTCTTCTACCCTCTGAAGCAGGTAAAAACTTTACCGTAGCTGGTGTAGCAGTAATACTGTGTAATGTTTTTTGAATACAGGTTAGTTCTTGACTTCTATGGCAATGCATGAATACTGTTAGAATGTAATGATAAATTAAGATGTACAAATGAATGTAAAAATGTATCTCCCTCTGGACTTCATAGTTACCTATTTTTTAATACAATCATCTGAATTCTCTTTCCTGGGGAACATCTCAATTACAAAACATTTGTGGGCGAAGCATTTATGCTGTAGTTTGCATGAACATCTTGAAGTCTGCTTCTTGGTTGTGTCACTAAGTGTAGTCATTGTTGGTTTTGTGACTGGATGAAATTTAAGATGCAGTTCTATATTCTAACAATTGTTTTTGTTTTATAGAAATTTAAAAACAGGAAAAAATTAATTTTTTCCATGTTTTGTGACAACAATATCTCAACTTCAAGTACTTTGTCACTGCAAAATATGTTAATAAAATAGATCATAATTTGTGCTTCTGAAAAAGTATAACACATTTTAAAAATTATAATTATATGAATCACTGCAAATGCAAATGTGCAGGAATGTTGATATGATTAGTACTTAACACTGAATTATGTGAAAATGCTGTAATATTTTGTTGCAATAAAATTGTTTATTCTTCTTGCAGGATTAAAAGAAATATATAAACAAATATCCTTATTTTTCTGTAGGTCTTCAAAAATCCTTTTGGACTGTCCATAAATCTGCTTCTGAACCATGTAATAAACTGTCTACTGTATGACGTATTCTTGTACTTGTGTTAGAATAGTCGTTAGTACATGAAAGATAATAGACACCAAAGAAAGAAGCATATTTGTTTAATGTGCTGAGTAGATAGTTTAAGTTACAAACGACCTTAGCAGAACACCACAAATTCACATATTCTCAGGAATTAATTTACTCTGTCTGGGTATTATTGCTAAGGAACAGGGTGGGGACAATTGTGTGTTCATTTTTGGATTGGTTATTTTAAAATTTAGTGTTAAGATGGTCAGTAAAAATCGGCATAGATGATGTAATGTTCTGAACAGAGTTTTAAGTTCATAAGTTGTGGAGTATATAAATATTTGCAACAAAGAATTTCTATTTTGCCAGTGCAAGAATAACATACCATTGGCACCTTGTGTAATATTTTGTACCCACAGTTTTGGCTGACACCAATGACACAAATATGCAAGTGAATTCAATTTTCCTCATTGAATTTTGTGAGACATAAATAGCAGTTATTTATAGAAAATAATTATTCCAGTAAGTGCAATTGACATAAAATTAGATAACACCAATATATGTTGACTGCCCTTTTAGTGACTTCATATGAGTGGGAGAGGAATGGTGCTTTAAGAGTGTCGCACATCATGCGATTAATTTGAAACCCAGGTTCTTGATCTTAATATTTTTACATTTTATCCCACAATTTTCTGGTATAGTATTAAGAAGAACCTGGAGAGGATATTGCAAGGATGTCCAAACACATATTTAACATCCAGGTGGAGTTGGAGAGCCAAGGTTTCTACAGACTGCACCTCTGAAGTTCAGCAATGCTTCTCTCTGGTCTCGTTGGCTGTATTTCTGAAACAGAATTATCACTAAACGTTATTAACACAAGAAGGGAGTATTATATTCTGTGGCTGAAGCCACAATGAAGTATTTTCTTAGGTAGTTATGTGATAAATGTCAGCAAGAGTGCAGTTGTATCAGGAATGTTTCCCTCAAGGGCAGAAAATGAAAGAAAGTACAGTAATGTAATAAATATTGACTGCAAATGTATATATATGGAACTGAAGTATTATTAAGATGTAAGTTATACTCATTGATAAAAAAAAGAAAAATATAAACTTCATAGACTGTAATATTTAATTAGGGATCTGACTAGAAGCCTGTTTGAACCTTTCATCTATTAAATAAATATAATGGAATGTATTTACAAACCATGCCTATGTTAGGGATGGTAGTTGTATTTATTACTTGGCCTTCAGGTTCACGTGCAACTGTTGACATGTTTATCTTATCAAACATACTCTAAGACCATTAATTTTGTAAAAATGTAGTGGCTCATGTTACTGTACTAACGTAGATAATGTCTCTGTGTGTGTCACAAAAATTACTACCAGCCTTGTTCTGTGGGTGGCACACCTAGTAGGTTATTTAATTTGCAGTGGCCCTTCATTTCATTTATATAATTATTGAATGTCATCAGGCATGTAAATTTTGTACAAATTTGACAACCAAGACTCCAGTTGTATTGTATTCTGATTATATATCATATGACATGATTTACTAAACCATATGAACAAAAGGTAAATATGGTCAAAGACTGGTATTGTACACACCAGTCAGCAGCCAAGATTCACTAAAATTCATAGGCATGGCAAACCTTTGTTAAGAGTCCTCCTTGAGATGTTAAAAATAACTTGTCTACTTGCCAATTAAACTTCAAGGGTCATTAGCAGCTGCATAGGAGCCTGTCACTAGTTTTTAACCTGAGACTGGTGAATCCACCTCCACAGCAACCCACTCAATTCAAATCCACTTCAAAAATTTTCTGCCATATACAACTGGGTCTTGTGTGAAGAGGAGGTTGAAGTCAGGGATTGCTTGCTGTCATTTGGTAATGAATGTCTTGTCTTCCAGTTAGTTATCCATAAATATACAGATTAAGATATACAGAAATATAATTTTGTCTATTTTTTGTATGGATGTGAAACTTGGTCGCTCACATTGAGGGAGGAACATAGGCTGGGGTGTTTGAGAATAGGGTGCTGAGGAAGATATGTGGGCCTAAGAGGGATAAGGTAACTGGAGAGCTCAATGACCTGTACTCCTCACTAAATATTATTCAGGTGATGAAATCAAGAACAATGAGATGGGTGGGGCATTTAGCATATACAGGGAGAGGAAAGGTGCACACAGGGTTTTGGTGGGGAAACCTGACGGAAGCAGACCTCTTGGAAAACCCAGGCATAGATCAGAAGAATTGATCTACCAGGAAGTGAGATGGGGGACATGGACTGGATTGATCTGGTTCAGAACAGGGAGTGTTACAGGCTGTTATGAATGTCTTTGGGTTCCAGAAAATGTGGGGAATTTTTTGACTAGCTGAGAACCTGTTAGCTTCTCAAAAAGTAATCTACCAATGGAGTTAGTTACACCTGGACCATACCAAGTGACTTCTTTTCCTCTTACTCAGCCAGAAGTCTGTACAAATTTATCTTCTCTTCTGTGCATGCTATGTGTCACACACAGCTTAAGATTTTTGACTTTCTCATCCTCACAAGTTTGGTGAAGAGTACACAATACAAAGCTCCTTACTATGCAGTTTTCTGCAGTCTTGACATTTCCACCCTCTTAGTTCAAAATATTCTGTGCTATAATTTTTGTGTGGCTGCAAAATTGGTCTCCCACTCTAAGGGAAGAACAGAGATTGCAGGCATTTAAGTGTCTTAATGGAAATTTAAAACAACTTAATCTTAACTTTACTTTCAGCATGCAGTTACATTGTTTTTTTCCTTACTTTGTTGAAAATGATTGTTGGAACAAATCCAAGTCCTGAAGGAGCTACTTTTAAAGTTTCTTGCTGTGCCAATAGCTGCAAAGCAGTGCCCGACACAGAATTCATGCAGCTATCAACAGCGGCCCAACTGATTCCAGCTTCTTCAGAACACTGAAAAATGATAATGATAAGAACACAGTTATGTAAATGCAAAAAATATGTTAATTATATCAGAAGAAGATATCCTGTTGTGTTTAAACAATGGCAATCAGACAAGACTGTTTATGTACTGTGTAATGGTAAGCCACATTTTGATCCTACTAGACCATCATCAGGTAGAAATGAAAAATGTAGCATATTGTTTTGACACATTTAATGTACTGGTGTATTTGATGGTGGTTTACTAATTAGTACATTATTAATGAGTGAATTACAGGAGTACATTCCAGAAAACCTGGTTCTTTACAGTTGTCTATTATGATTTCTGGGTGTATGAACTCAGTTTTGAACCAGTTTTTATAAGGTGTGAAATAATACAAATATATACTTTATATTTGTGTATATTTGTGTAAATGCCTTAACAGGAAATGTGAAAGGGCATTTATATGTTTTATATGGGTTCTGCAATTTGATAACAGTTTAAATTGGCATGTTTTAAACATAAATTTGTGTCTAATTTAATAATGAAATTAACCCTTTAAACGCCAAATTAAATCCCATCTGCCATTTGCTGGCACTATTAGGAGCTCACCATATTCTCCACATTAGCAGGATAAGGGTTAAGAAACAAATTATTTTTGTGCATATGAAAATGGGGTTCTTGTCACCATTGTCAGATTAGACATTTATGTTTTGCTGTTTACATTGGTGTGGAAACATAGCAGGAAACAGAAAGGGAATTCTGTTAACCATGCCCTGATATCATATGACAGTGTGCTAATCAAAAGGACTGGTTCCATATTTGTGTCTGCACATTTTGTTCGCACAGTTGCTTAACAAACTAAAAAAATTAAATGTCAAGATGTACAATAAACACAATGGAGAATTCAAGATTGGGAAATGACTCTGGTAATGTTTCTGACTTTTATATGGGAGGTAGCCAGTTCAAATATACTGATTCACCTTGTGTCATTCATGGTTTTTATCAGCTCTTCCAAGCAAATGATAGGGTATTACCTTATATGAGTCCATAAACATTTCTTTCCATATTTTTCCAATTTATTGTTACCCATTGTTTGTTACTTTGCAATTGTAATTACTACCATTATTGTTAAAAGAATTAGTGTCTATTTGAATAAATATTCAACAATTAATTGTGATCAAAATAAGGGTAATGAAAGTGTTGTTGAACCAAATCTTTAAAAATTTACAAATTGTCTGTAGTTCAGTGTAATCTTATGTACTGCATTTTACATTAGAAAATACTGTTTATTTTTTGATAAAGGGTGAAAATTTGGTGTGACCTGCATGCTCTTAAGAAGAAATTTAAGTAATGTGTACCAAAAGATACTGTTCTTGTTTTCTTTGTGCATTAATTCTTACACTTGCAAAATCATAGTGTATTTTCTAAACACCAACATGTGGGAGTAAATCTCTTTCATTATGACTTCTTGTATGCTCCATGAAGTGTATTTAATTCTAGGAAGTGTGTCATCCCCGTTGTGTGTGTGAAACTAGGAGAAGGTATGTAGTCAAACACAACTTAATCACTGAGGTGTATTTAATGACGGTGATGAAAACAACTACATGTTTCGGCCTGTGTTGGCCATCATCAGGTTGTCTAGGGAACTTAAGGGCTAGCTATATGCATGCGCGCGCGCGTGGTGTAGATCTCTCTAC
>Ga0123353_10002591_pt1 | contig 22482 bp, 10 predicted proteins | sample TergutLab28metaG_3_FD_92763 | JGI IMG/M metagenome (GOLD analysis project Ga0123353, IMG submission 92763) | Labiotermes labralis P3 segment gut microbial communities from Petit-Saut dam, French Guiana - Lab288 P3 | ecosystem: Host-associated > Arthropoda: Insects > Digestive system > Gut ... | reverse complement strand
GGGGTGGTTCATGGGACATTCACAGGACGGGTCAGCACATTCGGTGTCTGCAGTCAAGCGACAGGTCATGAGGATCACGGAATATCGTGTTGGGTTTTGCCCACATGTCCGGTTCTGACAGTGGCCCATTCGTGTTCATGAAGAGATCAGGTTCCGTGGAGGTGGCAGTGACTGCGAGGACGAACAGCCCTGCACTGACATTACACTGTTTTGTAGAAGGACGTCGCTGTGTTCTGGCGACGGTGTGCGGGACGGCGGCATGTGACGTCGTGTGCTCTAGTAGACATGTACCTGTGTTTCAGAAGAACCTAGTCCGTTATCAGTACTTTGCTGGTGGAGGCAGCAGGTTTCTCTGAAACGTCGATACACGTGTACCCAACTGCATGAATGATCTATAGTTGTTCATACTTCTGATTTCTGATGGGGGAATATATGCTAGAATGCACGTATTCTAAACCTTGGCATTAGATATGGTTAAGTAATCAGCTTCACGCCCCTGCCGGCTTTAGCCCTGGGAAAAGAGCCTGTGCTACCAAGTGGGTTGAAGGTAGGACCAATAGCCGAAAAATGAGTCGCTGCTGCCGCGTGGAATCGAACCGCGACTTTTCTGTCCTACAGGCTGTAGCGTATTCACTGAGCCTCACCTGTGTGACCAAAACACTTGTGACTGAACACTACGTGACACAGCGCCTGGCGTTATGTGCATAGCATCAAGAAGCAAATGGAAGATGGAAATTGTGTAGTCTTTCGTTGCAGAGTGTCACCATGTCACGTTCTGACCCCGAGTTCAGCTACTGCTTGTTGTGTATAATTGAAGACAGCTGTACCGTCACTCAGTTTCCACGTACGCTGTGAGGGTTCCATTAACAGCATACAGCATGTGTGTATGCCTGTACAGCAGTGTAGCATGCCTGTTCGTATTCATAACGATATTTTGTAGGTCAAGGCAGGTCTTTTTTTCGTATTTCGTGTCGATTTATGTGCAGTCGCTTCTCCAATGTCAGATTTTCGTTTGTAGACAGTTTGTGTGATTTTCGTTTTTAATTTTTATATACGCGGAAAAAAGGACGACTTTTGTAACACAGTACCGACATTTGTCGACATGATATCCAAAACCACTTCCATAGCTTCCAGATTGCCAATGTGGGGCGTCGTGTTGTGACAATTTTAGGCGCGCTCGCTAAACACTGTCAACATCTGCTATTAGCCTTGTCAGTTTCGTCCACTTATCCGCCCCCTCGACTCCCACTGGACAGATTTTCGTGAAAGTTCACATTCGAGATATTTCACTAAGTTTCTTCTACACATTCCGGCTTTGGGTAATGTCTCACCAAAATAACATTCCGCATGAAGACCTACGTACATTTTAATATGTGGTCATTTTTGCATGAGGTAGCAGTTGGGGCCGAAGAAACAGTTGAGCCTCAAGCATCAGGTATGATCGGTTGTGAACGCCGAGATATCCCAGTTCCTTATACGTCCGATCGCGATGTTTTCATTAGGAACGTAATGTCCGCGGGTGGCGACGGTCGGTGTGCGGCATAGTCACTGTCACTGTAAACTGCACCGCTGAGTTCGTCCCCAAGCTGCAGGTGGTTGAGTGGAGCTTCAAGACTGTAACATCACCTTCTCAGAAAGGATGCTCCCTGGTATTAATTTAATCCCTTTGTAAGTGTTATTTAACGAAGGTGTCAGTTGTTAAGATCATATAACGTGGCTTTTAGTGAATAAATGAATGAGCGTGGGCCATTGGTGGACTGTCTTGCCAGTAAACTAAGGCACTTGGGAGACAAACCTGTACCGATGACTTCCTGCCCAACAAGCATTCCACACAGAGGGCCTCGGATTGAACCTGGACCTCCTCGTCGGCCGCCAACGAATAACTTCCTCAGCCATGGCACGTCCGTAGTTTGTTACCAGTTACATTTTTACGTATGTGAAATACTGAAATATGAAAATACCAGTGAGAATAAATTACAGTACTGTTGTCTGTGAAATTCAGGGAATGTGAGTAAGGCTGTAATAAATTTTTCATTTGCGACAGTTTAAAGAGATTTAATTACTGGTCCGGAAACTATTTTTTTTAGCTCTAATGACCTTACTGAACCCTGAAAGCATTACAGTAATCCAGTCGTGTCATGTGTGAAGTATCAGTAGGGCAGACACCGCCCTACTGTGCGCCACAGAACTGTTGCTGTGGTGGCTGATTGACAGAAAGCTGCCTGTTGGCATACTGTTTTTCTAACGGACAGAAATAGGGCTTTGTGCGATCGCTGTGCCGTCTGCAAGTTCCTCCGTTCAAATTCTGAACCAGGCAGTCGATTTTCACAAAGCTTGGTGAGAACGTTGTGCCATTGGCGGGCTCTTTAATTTTGCTTTCATTTTAATTTTCTGAAATCCGTTGGAGCGGTCACGGACTGGTGAAGTTGGAGGGCCTACCCGTTTTGGCGGTTAATTTGGGGTCCAGAAATGATGTAGGCCTTTGCGTGTATTCAAAAAGTATGCAGCAGTTTAAGGTGTACTTTTATAATGTTGTGTAACAGCAGTTTGTGTGCATGTGCATGCGGTATCTTACTGTGACAAACCGTCATGGGCCTGTGTGTGTGCACTATGAAACAGTTGCTTGTAAAGACATTACACACATGACGACGGTACAGTTGATTGAGCTTAGCGCAGACACAGTGTCCTGGTAAAATCACTTCTGCTTCTGTTTTGCTTATTTGTTCTCTAGAGAGCCTAATGGCCAATTACGAAGCCAGGGCTTGTGCAGAAACCAGCGAACATGCGAAAGCAAGACGAGAACAAATGCAGTGACTGCAGAAACTTGTAACTGATACATGTAAACCCGTGACAAAGGTCTTTGATGTGTAAGGAAGTGCCATAGGTTACAAAGTACGAAGGAAGGGAGGTCTGTTTCTTTGTAATATTTTAAGGTTTCTACACATAACATTGTCACCTGATGTGCGTCGAACTGAAGGACAGTTTTTATATCAGAATCCGAAATTAAACTTTGAAAAGTCTGTTGAGGGTCCGAGAAGCAGTCTAAGACCAACTGTCGAGGAGAAAGGGACAGTCTGATACTGCGGTAGACGTTAACAAAAGGGTTGCCGTCTGGCACGTAAGGTGCGTGGCTGTGCTCAAGTGTCTTAGCATGGCACTGTGAACTGTGTCGGATACGTTCCGGCGCGTTGGTGGAGTTTCGGTTAACAGAGACTTAACCTTGATTCAGGTCTAAGTTAAATGTACTGTGACGTCAGTAAACACTCCCGCGAGGAACATTACGAGGCCGCGGTGTCAACTTAACTCCATACTTTCTCCACGAAGCATAGTCCTTCTTGAGAAGCTGACCGGTTCTCAGCTAGTCAAGAAATTCCCCGCATTTTTTGGAACCCGAAGGTTCATTACCGCATTCATAAGTGCCCGCCACCTGTCCCTATCCTGAGTCAGCTCGATCCTTTACATACCCCCACATCCCACTTCCTGAAGATCCATCTTAATATTATCCTCCCATATACACATTGGTTTACCGTATGGTCTCTTTCCCTCAGGTTTTCCCGCCAAAACCCTGTATGCACCCCTGCCCTCCCCGACACGCGGTACATGCCCCGCCTATAACCTTCTCAACTTGAGGTGCCAACTTAACACACTGAAAAATTACGTAATTATGCCAGGTAGTGATGGTAACTGTTTAGAATGTGCGCATACTGTCAGGTTGCTTGCAGCGTCAGTGCGGATTATAGGGGATTTGTACAGTTCGTATTTATGAAACAAAATTATCCATCAGAATCAGCATCTCCATTTCCTTACTGAAAAGAAACGAACGACATTGCTTTATTATATTACATTTAGCATTTGTGAGTACATTTGAAGCAGAGACTGCCGAAATATTTGGTTTGGTATCCCAGAATGCATTCCAGAAAGAGTCAAAGAATTCTTCAGATTAGAAAATGAAATTGTCTGTTGGTTGACTGTATATTGAGTTGATACAACCATCAGGAAGTTTCCAGTTGTAGTGATGGAGCTGTTGCTGGTGGCACATCCATAGGCTTGTTCGTCTTTGTAGCAGGCAAGCTGGCTTTCTGAATTCTTATCGCGACGGATTGTGGAGGTTTTGAAATATGTAGAGGGCCAGTCGACGGCAGACCTCTTGTCATGTTACGTCATTGCTTTGCGCCGCGGTAATTTATGAATGTAAAATTGGGTCTTTGCATACAGTTTTGTACGTGAGGGTGCCTGATTGTTGATAGGTCATAAACACTTCCTTCTAAATCCTTGCTTGTCTTTTTCGTGTTTTGTCAGTGATAATTTGGAAGACCAAGACAGTGCTCGGAGGATTGTGTTAACGTTGAGGGTTAGAAGGTGCGAGTTACATTAAAGTGGCTCACAAAGTAGTATCCTATATGTTGAATATTCTGAGCTTACTGTATGTATTTGGAAGGCTGTAACCTGTGCTATTCTGAACACGAAATGAACTTAGTGTTCAACACAACCTCTTACAATATAGATGTGTTCTGCATTCGTAAGTGTTAGTGATGCCTGTTAGTGGCAGTTCAACAGCACTACCAATGTGCTGCGTTAGTAATACGCGAACAGCAGCGCTAGCACAGCAAAACGCGTATATCTGGTTCTGCACTTTAAAACTGAATCTCGAATGTTCAGCTCCTGTTTTTTGATGAATGAATGAATGAATGTGTGTGATTGCCATTGTCCGGCTGATCAGTGCGGTTTGTACGTGTGGCAAATGTTAATGCGTTTTTCTTGTGTGACACTGGTCATGTTGATCGAACATCGTTTGATTAAATAACTGGCACGGTAGAATGTGACACTGTTTTCTGAGGCATACCAGACGCTTTAACCTATGCAGTGGAACGTAGAAACACCGTTCATCTGTTTTTGCTGTCCATCACTTTGTCATTGTAGTGACTCGCAGAGTGGGCGTGATTGATCTTTCGATTATATAGGCACATAGTGCTGTGTGTGTGTGTGGGAGTGCTGAAAGGGCAGAATGTTGCCTGTTGCTCAGCGACGTCCGGACTGTAGCACGAAGGTACTGAGGAAAACCAGTGAGGACATTTTGACAGTTTCTGAAGACAGCACCAACGAAATACACACATTATTATTATTATTATTATGTGTAACTTACAATTAAAATATCGAAACTCCAACACGTTTCGACTCTCGTCGGGTTATCTTTAGGAAGTGCACATCAGTTACACGATTACGACGTAGATTTCTTGTAAATAAATCAGGCTAAAACTGGGGTTTGGTGTTGATTGGTTTGAAGGTTGCATTAGAGACAAATAAGATGTAGTATACCATATGCAGTGGTTCTTATACTCGTAAGTATATATGACTGCACAGGGTTATATCACAGAAGCAGCTAGTGTACTGTGCAGCTGTGTTGACAGTTGCACAGTGCACCGGCTGCACTGCAATACGCACCTCCGCAATCCAATACACGATGCACTCCATTAAATGCATGTCTCTACTGCAACCTTCTGCACAAACATGAAGGCAGAAACAGTGAGTTTCTACGAAAAATTATTAGGCCTACCGACCTACTTATGTGCCGGGATGCTTCAATCGTTATAGCGACTCGCTACGGGCTGGACGGTCCACGGACCGAATCCACGCGAGGGCAAGATTTTCCGCACATGTCCAGACCCGGTCCAAACATACTCCTTTACGGTGGGTACCGGGTCTCCTTCCCGAGGTCAAAGCGGCTGGGGCGTGTAGTTGGCCACCCACTCCAATGTGGCGCCGAGGTTAAAGAAAGTAGAGCCATACTTCTGCTCCTGTGGGCCATCACGCCGTGCTCTAGAGTGAACTTTACCTTTACCTACGAACCTGACCGCACAATGCCATACGCTATTCTGCAAATGTCTCACTGTTGGTAGTAAAAACTAATCCAAGTATTTCTGAATGCGCTTGAATTAAAAATGTCATGCAGCCTTGGTGCAGAAACCGAATACATCGGCCCCAGAACATAAAAATCGTAGGGTATCTGCTGACAGAGCGTATAAAACAAAGATTTGTTTCATTATGTCTGTTGTTCAGAATTCGGCGGCAGTAGCCTGACCCGGCTTTCGGATGAGAATCTCAGATAGGCAGGCGAACTGTGTCGTTCAAGGTGACCCTAACAACCAGGCAGCTTGTCACAATGGCTCTGATTGATGGCTCGTCAAGGCAACAAATTATTGCTTGACCTTTGGGGACATTCAGCTGAAAACGCCAGCCCTCGAGATGGCGCTGCGCGTGTAGCCTGCAATGGATCCTCGCGCCTGCTTGCCAGCGGACGGTGCTGTTGAGTGACGCCTGTTCTGCTGTATCGGTTATGTTATGTCGAATTTACCAGTGTTTCTACAAAGAAACGGACCTGACTGTCCTAACATTTGCTTCAGGGAATGATGATTGTCACAGGCAGACGTTTGAACCCAAAACCTCCCAAGTGCCTAACCGCTCTACTTTATACTACCGTTGGAACTGTCTGTAAAAATTCAAATGAAGAATTCGACAAAGCGCATCCCTAGCTGTGGCTTCTACAGATATCGCTGCCGGTGGTCATCTGCTACATGCACGTGTTATGCATGCCGTGTACGTCACGACATGTCTGCGCATGCTCTGAACTTTGTACGTTACGGGAAAAAGGCTGCATGCAGCCAGCATAATAATTACAATCAAGAGCGGTATTTCCCAGCTTAATTTGGCCACGCAACGTTTGTGCACTGTACGATAATTATATGTGGAAGCCTTAATAAACTTATTGAGAATGTTCCTTGGGTAAAATTACATAGATGTAATGAAAAACACAGCATCTGAATAATTATTATTATTATTTATCCACTTTCCCCACTTCACAGTAGTTCAACCGGTTCGCAAAACAGTACAATGCACTCCTTATTCACCGTTCTACCAAAAACTCCCTTCGTATACTGTATGTATTGAGTATTACTGCTCTCTGCTTTAGAATATACGGAGCATGGCGGAGATTAAGCAGTTTCGAACTGTCGTGCTATTTGTTTGGACTAACACCCGCTGTGGGCAGCATCGTATTGCTGCATTCAGTTGCCGTTTATTCTTTCTTGTTACTGCTTCTTGTAGGTCTGTATGTTTGTGTAGCCTCTCGGCGGTGGTGCTGTGAAGGTTGTGACTGTTGGGAAGTGCAACGTCTACTGAATGTGATTCTTTGACTGTTTTGTGAAACATGACAATATGTAGCTTGTGTAGCGTAAACAAAAACGAATGCACACTTTTTAAATTAATGTTTTAATCCAATTCTTGACGTCTTGAATTAAAACATTAGTGTGAAAAGTGTGCATTGGTTGGTTTACGTTACGTAATTGTTTCACATTGCACAGTACAAAAATAAAAAATATGTAGTTTGTTGTTATTACTGACATTCCAATGAGTAATGGACCTGTCGTGGTACAGTTTATGAGTTTTGTAACACAGGTTATTATTATTATTATTATTAGTAGTAGTAGTAGTAGTAGTAATAGTAGTAGTGGTAGTAGTAGTAGTAGTAGTCCCAGTACAGCCTGCAGTCTTGCAGTTGGGACGCATCTTGACTAGGCAGTGCACGGATAGACACGTATGCGCACTGATGTCTGAATGTCTTGTGTTCCAGCGTCCATCATGTTCGCGTTTCCAGACCAGGCCACCGTGAAGAAAGTGATCAAGGCCCTTCCCCGGGTCGGCGTCGGTATTAAGTACGGCATCCCGCAGACAAGGTACGTACCTTCCAGGTGTTTATTGCTTCCGAATTAAAGGGGCAGATCATGGGAGTTGAGATCCTAGAGCAGACCATGACGGCTCTAAGCGGAGTAGCGGTAGGGCTGTACTGTGGTCGTACCTGGAAATGAATTTCTCGAGTTCGCGTACGGTTAACTTGGTGAAAAGGAGTAGTGGTGAAGTTGTGCCATAATAGCATAAAGGGGGAGCAGAAGTGCCTCTATTCATGCTTGGCTTGTGCTCTGGATGTAAGTGAAGTGGGCTTAAAAGCGAATTGCAGAGAAACGTGCTAGGAAAGTTTAAGTAACCAGATACTGGAGACAATTAGATATCAGTACTAAACTGATGGAAGATTTATGGGGGGGGGGGGGATACAACATCGTGCAACTTTTTTGCTCGCAGGGTCTCGAAGGAAGATATCTTTTGGGAGACTTAGATGGAACAGTAATGTTACATCTGATATGTATACAGACGTTCGGAGACAGGTTGATTGGCTTTAACCGGCTTACGGTACGACAAATTGGCAGACCTAGTGATCGCGGTGATGGTCCAGTTTGCTCCCAAAATAGGCCCATTCAGATAATTTTTGGACCGGGCGATTGAATTTCAGTCCTCGGCGTGATCCGGTGCACTGGGTTGTCGCATGTTGCGTCAAGATTATGTCCCACTTTCAGATCGTCGCTGTTGAGTCGTCATACCTTCATGTTCAATTCTCGCTTCAGAAGCCGGCTATTCCGATTCAGGTCATTGGTCGCTTTTTGCCTGCACTGGATAATAGTGGGCTAATTTTTTAAAACTTAAAATATGTCACATTAACTTTTGATACCGCTCAGGTTAATCTTGACACTTGTCTGGCCATTTGGCTCCGTACGTGTATATTGTGTGCAGTTAATAAAACGCCGTTAAATAAAATAATGAATTACAGTAAATGTCGCCTTCTGGATTCGTGACTCGTATTTTTTTCCCCCAAGCCACGGCTCAGTGGAGGGGGTTACATGCCTGTCGGTCGTGAGGCGCTTACCAACATTGGTGTTGTAGGTAGGTTTCGAACACAAGAGCCTGGCAGCCGAAGCCTGCAATTGTGCCAGCCATCAGTAGCACGCCTGCTGGAATGGCTTATGGCTGATCTGCCCCCATACAATATCTACAGCCATAGGTAATACCTGTGAAGAATAATGGGAAGAGTGACAGTCCGAACCGAGGATTCACACTGGTGTGGGCCAGAAATGTCTGTGTCCGCGGCTTGTACCAATTTACGGCAGAACTTAGAATTGCATACACAATTTTGGTCGAGAGAGCCCACGCGACGCGATAACTTGGCAGGCCTTCGCGTATTGGAAAGGTAAGACGGACATGAAGCTTCAAGAAGTTAGGTGTTAAGGTGCAGACTGGATTTACAGTATGTGGCCCAGGATAGATAGGGTCAAATGTCGGACTTTTGTGAACGGTTGAGTAACGTAGATGGACCCTGCTGACCAACTGACCGGTGACCGTGCGTTCTAAGGCGTAGGTCTGCGGCCGCTCCATTGCTGGGAACGCGAGTTCGGATCCCGCTGAGGGCGTGGATGTTCATGTCTTGTGTTTGTTATGTGTTGTGTAGGTAGCGTCCTGTGCGACGGGCTGATTACTGGTGCAGAGGAGTCGTACCGCGCGCGTGCTTGCGTGTGTGTGTGTCTAATTGTGTGTGATCTAGAGACCTCAAGAGTCAGGCGGCCTAGGCCCCATTTAAGAAACAAGATTAACTTTCGATGAATTTGGATATGTTCACAGGAGACCGCAGTTGGTGAAACTTCTTCAGCGACGTCAATACAATAATTAGTTACGTATTGGCACCTTTGTCTGAATAATTGTTTGTGTGGCCTTCGAGTTTCTGTCGTAATAATTGCAAAATTATGGAAACAGGGAAGCGACTGTCGGATGCCATTTAATTGCTGACAGTCTCGAGTACATCACAATACTGTTTATACCGGAACGTCATCTGTTATTCTGTATTTTGTTGCCCGAAAAGACTCGCTGTCTCACTTAGTAGCTTGGGCTGGAAAAGTACAAAATGAGCACCTGTAGGCTGTGGGGGGAGGGGGAAGCCGGATACTTTCCGATATTGCCAACTGATAGGCTACCGAGCAAGATTCATGACCTTGACCAGACAGCAATCAGCTTAGGTTTTTACTGTGGCCATCAGCGAACTGGTCACTATTTCATTTACAGAAAATTTACGGTCGCCGACAACAGCCAGGAAATTCAGAGTAAATACGTCACTTTCTTAGTTGATTATGGTAATTTATTTTGCCTTTTGGTTAAAATGGATAGTATTAATAATTTTGTGTAAGGCATTGGAAATTTGGTACTGAAATACAAGCCCACAGCAGCGGTACAAGGTTACAAACACAGACGATGTTTTCAGCTCCAGGAACTGCTCTTGTTTGCCTCTGTACGAAGTACATCGCACTGCGCCACATCCAACAGTCGCGTAGGTTGCGCTTTGCCCTCCGTGGACCAGTCGAACTGACAACGTGCAGCCCTTGTTGAAACGCTGTCAGTGTTTCAGCTGGTCAACAAACTGGCTGCCTTTTAGAGGTCCAAAAGGTTCATTCCCGTGTGCACAACAGCTTACGATACTTCAGGCCCATCTTAACGACAGTTTATCCAGTCGACATCTTCACACACTGTTTCTTGAAGAGTCGTGTTAATATTCCATCTACATCTTTTTCTTGTGAGGTTTTGTTTGAGGTTCCCGATTAAATCTGCCATTTCAGTGCCACATATTTTCCCAACACAGTCAGAATGCGATAAATATATGTAACCGAACCGAAAGAAAGTAATGAGATTATTTTATCGCGCGTCTCATACTAGTTAAATTTGTGTTATTAGCTTGTTTTTTTAGAAATATGGTAGAGTCTGTAGAGCTAGTGTTATGGTACCGTTGTATAAAGAAGGGCTTGCTTATGTTTAGTCTATACGGAGCAAAATTATTGGTCAGTATACCACATGCACACTGTGATACACCAGTTATGACACGTCATCACCAACATGTTTCGGCATCGAATGCCATCCTCATAGTCATTACAACAAAGGTATACAAGGCAACATGCCAATCACTTCTGCTGTTCTTTATAGGAATGATTAAAATATTAATGTGTTGAAATACATAAAATTAATGACCATAAATTACAGTATTATGATATTAATTATTAAAATATGTAACGATAACCCGCCGCAGTTGCCATCTCTTAGTTTTTTTATATATGTGGATGATATATATATATATAAATCGGTATGATTCCTTATGATCTGAAAGGATGTTGACTAGAAACGCCCTGCGAAGTGTATGATGCCGGGCGGTGTAGTGTCGACAGATTTCTTGTAGATCCAGTTTGGACAGACGGACCCTTCGTGGTTCACTCCGTGTGCGTCGCGCCAAGAGTGTGTAATAAATCTCCTGTTAAGTTTTTTTTCCCCCTATTACCTTACGCTTAGTTGCAGTTAGAATGTATCTCACAGTCGATGTTTGTCTGCAGTTGACGAGGTGTGCAGAACTGCGAAGACGCCCTTAGCGCTTTTCTGTTGTTGCAGGCGTGCCTCCATGATGTCCCCTCGGCAGCTCATGAGGAACTCCAACATGACCCAAAAATGGCAGCGCCGCGAGATCTCGAACTTCGAGTACCTCATGTTCCTCAACACGATCGCTGGTAAGTTGTGTAACTGGAACTGGTAGCGCTAAGAGTGTGCAGACGTCAGAGAGCGGCTCTGGTGCTGGTTATTCCATCGTCCTAATACCGTGTCGTACATTACCCATTGTCTGAGATATGTACGACGTTGCGGGAGTTGCGTCATTCCCTTCGAGTGAATATTTGCCATTCGCTACGCGACGAAGTTGTCATTGTGCTCGACTTGTGACATGTCAGGAACGGATGACATATTGGCTGTCATTTGTAACCGTGAAACGACATAGAGGAGATCAGACAGCTTCACGCCCCGGCCGCTTTACTCCGAGGAAAGAGCCCCTGGTATTCAGTGAGTATAAGGTTGGGTGGGCTGTAGAGCTGATTTGGATGTTTTGGAGATGAGAAGAAAACTTTTTCCCAGTTCGGGAATCGAAGCATGATTTGATTTTAAAGGTAGTGTCGGCGGTTTTGATTGACAAGAAACATAAGGGAACGCGTCGTCACGACTGTACTGTCATCCCGCGAAACATCTTGTATATAAGACATCCTCCATCAGTAGCCTACCTCAGGCTGTCGCCACAGTAAACGTCTATTTTCAGCTTAGCCCCAGATAGTGAGAGATGCACACACCGGTCTCTCTTACTGCTCTCTGTCATGTGGTCCCTTTCGCCACAGGGTTGTTTGGGTTTGGTGTGATGAACGCAGAGTTGGGATTCGAATTTCGACTTTCACAGTTGCAGTGTTTTGTCTCTCGTTATTAGATGAATAAGTGCACAAAAACTTGTTATTTCTCCACTCCTGTTGTGCACCTTGTGATAGGTCCACATTCTTTTTCAAGGCGAGTTCTCCACAGAGTGCAATCTGGTGCTTCCTGTTGCAATTTCCAGTATCCTCTGATTTCCTCAGGTCATCCTGTAGCTGCTTACGCTCTCTTTCTCGTCTTCCCGTCATTTCTGTCCTTTCCTCTGTCTTGCAATAATGGTTTTATAAGGCAATTTTATTTAACAGTTACGGTTACTTCCTTACTTTGTGATTTGGGTCATAGGTCATGATGCCTAGTGTGTAGATAGGGTTATCACATCTCACAGGATCGTGGCCAAATGGTGGAATGGCGTTGATGAGGAAATACCCAAAGAAATTTAAATAAAACGAGCTTCTGTGTGTTGGCAGTAACCAGGACTGTTTGATGCTTTGCATATCGCATTACGTGATTAATTGTAGTCAGTGCGGCAGTTCGGTGGGTGCATTAGGACGCGACAGGGGACAGTTCTGGACACGGACTGCCGTGCTTCCTGCTGTCAGGTAATTGATCATTGCTTTATTTTGTCGTCATGGTGCCACTGTGGCTGTAATTGTCACCAACACCAGTGGTGCTTTTTGAATTGAGAGAAAGCAGGTGCAAATTCTGAACAGCTCTTTCTTACAGAATTTACATGAACCTAGAATACATTGGAAGCACGCTGAATACACTTTCAACAGGCAGTAATGCTTACCGGTTATTCAGTCCAGGGTTTGAAAGGTTCTTTGCGAAGTGGCCTAGTATTACACAGTACGTTACGGTGAACAATGCGACTTAATAGCATTGCAATAGTACTGCACGTTAGCAAATTAGTGTACACTAAACCCTCGCAAAACGAAAGCAGCCAGTTCATTGCAAGTCGTTATGCCGTGTGCTGCTGGTCATTTTTGTGTGGCTGTCCTCCTGTTAACTCGTGAACCATTCGGTTTGTTTTCTGAGTATTGGAATGGAAGTGATGTCGCTGGTGTCACCCTTACATTTTTGCTAATTATATGTATATTCTGTATCTGTGTTTGTCGGTGGATCACTGCAACAAAACGCGGAGGTAATAATAGAACAAAATTTTGATAAAGAATGCAATTCACAACTTGTGTAGGATGCCTTTGTTTTTAGCATGCTTTCTGTAAGTGAAGTAGTAGTGTAATGCGTGTGCCCATAAATCAAGAGCTTGTAAGTTTCCGAATTTGGCGATCTGTCGTGGCTTTGCCAGGGAATGGTTCAAGGACGTTTCTCATTATGCCCACATACGTCACCGCAGGCACCACGTTGCACCCGAGCTGCGGGTTGGGCGGGCTTACCTTAGAGGATCCCAGCCCACATGTGGCAGTGGAACTTACCAAACAGGCAGCTTCTTTCAGAGGATTTGTAGAATGTTGGAGTGAAACAGACGTATGACGTAATTTGACAGCGGTAACTAGCGGACATTTGCTGCTGCTGCTGTGTGTGGAGCTGTATCATAGAGACGCCTGTGCGTGTTACGTGAGACAGTCTTCATATGTTAGAGGACAGAAACATGGCGGCCGTGCGAAGCATTGTTCGTTCGGTGTAACGCGGTGGGAATTGTGAGCGGCGGCGGGGCGCGGTGTTCTGTAGGCCTAACTGTCGTCAGTCAAGTCAAGTTATATATGTGATTAATGAAAGCAGTGTGTAATGGGGTACCTGACGGTAGGCACAGTACCTGAAATCGTACGATGTACAAGACCATTCCGACGCAGACCCTACAGCATGGCTCCGCTGGGTGCTAACAAACCTCTGTTGCCTTCATCGTTACTAAATCCTTGTTGAGTTCTGAGATCCTCATGCAGGTACTTTCTTCTGAGATGTCACCCCATACAGTCCGACAGATACGTACCGACGTTTCGGCGGACTTGAAGCTTTTATGAACAGGAATTATATTCCCTGATAATGGATGTAGCAGGTTTCTCTGAAACGTCTGTACCTATCTGCCGACGTATGGGGTCATATCCTACAAGTAGTTATTTTCGAAATATGTTTCTTTACATTTTTCCACCTCTGAACGTTGACTGCTCACATAGACTCCTGTGTATTTATGTGGAAGGTATTCAGAAATAATTTGATTGTGCGTAGGTAGACTTTGCACTGTCGTCCTTTGTCTGAAGAACTAGCGGTGTGTTGTCTGATGTGCATGTGTGTAGAAACTCCGAACGAATATTAGAGGGCAGAGGGGACCGCGTGTGCCAGTGGCAAGGGTCTGTCACCGCGAATTAGGCGCCCCGTTTGTTACGACGTCGCCGCTTACCAACCTTGTGGCGTCTGCAGCGTCGCTTCCCCGTTTTGTCGATATTGTCACAAGTACGCTCCAGTCAGGAGCAAACTGAACACCAGGTGAGTTCTGTCGTGTGAGGGTGTGAAGCTGAGTGTCTCACTGTGAGGGACGTTACCAGCATAATTTTGTAGCGTTCTGAGGGTGAAGTGTGATATTCTTAATCATTCTGTGTTGAGACTTGTTCACCGCTTGATATGATGTAAACAAGGCACAGTGTGCATATAACGTGACAGCGAGGCGCGTTCGCGTAACTGTTGTTGCCGTGTAAATGAAATAAATATTACATATTCTGAGTATGTCTGTAGCCTTAGTCATCCAGCACGCAATACGCTTGCGCCTTAGTATATTATCATCATTGGCATGTCCCACTACCACATTACCTCTTAAATTACACGATTTTAGGATAGAAACGTTATTGAACATAAAATGTGTAGTTTGATTTTCTCTACAACTTTTATCTGAAACGTTTCTGGTTTTGAGAAGAACAGAGCGACATGCTGTCACAAATGCGATTTGCTGTTCATGTAAAGTACCCGTTATTCTTGTCAGATTGTAATCAAGGTTGAATTTTCTTGAGAGATTTTCAAAAAAACCTCATATATCGAATTTAATGTAAATTCGTTTAGTGGAAGCCGGGTTGTTCCATGCGGACAGACAGACAGACATGATGAAGCTAACGCGCATAAAAAAAGTTGCAGGAACTATATTGGTCCCCCCCCCCCTACTGTTAAAACGTGAGTTGGGCCCCAGGCAAAGGTATTGTAAAGCGCTTTGCCTTTACGTAGTTATTTTAATTTTATTTCAAACAGATCGGTGGACAAAGTCCAATCAGAGGATGATTCAAAATCAGTTACAGGCGTTTGAAAGGAAAGTTTTCGCGGAAATATTTGGTAAACAGTTTCGCGCTTTACGTAGCGACGCATTTGTAAACAGGACGCCTACCGACGGTATGTGGCAGGGTGCTGTTCGTTTTACGGGGCACAAGGAGTACACGTAGAATTTTGGCAGTGATGCGCTATGAAACTTAATGTCCCGCCGTGTATCTAATACTTTACTTCCTATTCGAGGGGTTACGGGTTCAAAATACGAGCACTGAGTTCTCTTATTTTTGGGCCTGTGATGCTTTCCTTCATTCCCGCTGCATAAACCCTGAATTGTGGAATGGACTGAGACAGAAGTCTTTTTTTAAAGCAATTTTAGTCCCTGGAATGAGATACTGGCAGCATGGACCGTGTCACAGAAACAGAAGTACCTGAATCAGCCAAATGCCGACATTGTGTTGATTGACGGTCCTGCTTTGACTGACTGCCATTGTGTGCCGATTAGATTTAGTTTTGGACATTTGTGCTGTGATTGGACAAAATAGCAGAGCATGCGTATTAAGGAACGGGGAAAGTGGATATGAAATCTACGAACGGGCCGGGATAGTCTTAAAATCGCGACTATTCCCGTCAGAACAGGGCGCAAAGTGCATGCATATATAAATCGCACCTTAAGAACTTAGCAGTGGTGTAGGTAAGGAAGGGAGAGGGGAGAAGTGATGCAGGCACCCTGGGTAGTAGAGACCAAAGAGCGACAAAATTAATATTGTAAATGAAAAAAAAGATTCTCAGTGCTCCACATATTTTAAATTATTGAACCAAATAAAGATAAGTTCTATAAATAGTTGTGTCTTTTTTAAAGTTCGTAATTTCTGTCAGGGACGGCCATTGTTATTGTTCGCCACTGGCGTCAAAATCGCTTGGCTACGCCACTGGAACAAAGAACGAATATTTTCTCTGGGCTGCTATCAGTAACACCTTGTGTCACCTGCTGGCAATGACGTCACTTATTTTGAGCGTTTGTGCTGCTATTATTCCTAGAGCTGTGAAGTGATGACAAAACAATTCGCCCATACGATAGACAAACAGACAGACAGCGCGTCGGCAGTGCAACTGGGACAACAGATAAAGGCTGACTGCTTGGGAGTTTTATGGTAGTGATAGGGGGAATTTTTTTATATTCAGTACATTAACCAACAAATGCACTAAATAAAATACAATAAAATACGAATCATAAAATTGTTATTTTATATTGTGGTATATATTGAAAATAAAATGCATAATTTTACATTCTACAACAACCATTATTGTGTAAATACAATTAAAGGACAAAAATTAGAAGAGATAATTACAATTTTTAAAATTGACTTTTAATTGTATTTACATAATAAAGGTTGTGTTAGATTGTTAAATTATACATATTTTTTCTATTAAATATTGAAAAACATAATGGGAATGCCTCACCTGAGAATTATATACTTTATATTTTATGATCTGTATTGTAATGTATGTTATCGAGTGTATTAACTAATACACCGAGCGCTCTGTTTGGGGTGCTGTAACATGCTGGAACGCGACGTCACGCCAGCATTACTTTTAATGATGACACAAGGCACGTAAAACCACTGGCTGGAGTGATGATTCAACTCAGAGAAACACTTGGCGACATCGCTTGTTGCGTTCGGCTGGTCGTGCTGCTGTTTGATGCTCGTATCAGAGCGGATATAATATCGTGTTCCTTGTCAGCTGAGGTTGGTTGCCATTTTTGTCAAAATGCTCCTCTCGCATTTTGCCCTCGCCTGTTCTGCTCTATGCGTTTCATAATCGGTAGGCCTATCTGCATTCAACTGTAAACATTACGTCACAGCGAATAAAGTGAACTGAATCGCAAAATACATTATGTCAAACTCCATTAAGCCTCTAACTCATGTTAGTGTTACGGATGGAGGGACATAATTTGTACATTTACAAATTGTCCATATTCCGTGCTGTAACAAGGTCGCAGTATTTGTATTGTTGTTCCGTTGTTGGAAGTAATTTGAACGTTTTGTGAATATATTTCAATCATTACTTGAGGCAATTAACCGGCTGGACACAGTGCGGTTTGGTTGGCACTGCGGTAATATGAATATGTCAGTCCCGCGACCTCGTTATAACTGTCTCCGCAGATCCCTATTTGTTTCCCCAGACCAAGATATGCCCGTTCCGGAAGAACAGATGAACATCCATCATGGGGCCTCAGACTATTAATCTTCATCACTTCAAGCCCTCTTCTTTATTATAAAACAGAACTGGGGGGCCCTCAAGGGCGCGCACAATTTTATTTAGAAACCTTCCTCCTAACCAATAAAAAGTTCCGCATCCTTTATTGAAATTGTAATTTTATTAACGTGTTTACAAGTGGCCCTCAAGGCCCCTATGGTCAGCCAGATTACCGTTACACGTACTGTGTATTAGCCTGCACTGTACGCCTGTGCCTCTCTAAAGCGGTCTCTTCCCTTCGAGTATTCCGATCGAAATTTTCTATGCATTTCTTATGCCTCTCATGCGTGCTACATCCCACTCCGACTCATCCTCGTTGTTGTGATCGCCGTATTAGTATTAATTCTGGTCAATAAATAAGTTTACGGGACATTTAGGGTCGTAAATGAAGAACCTTGAAATATACTGAATGCAGCCCTGAGCTGGCGCCGAGCGAGTGTCGTGTTGGCGGCCACTAATTTGAATTATGATTGCGAGGTGGCAGCACCTGTGACAGGACGCAAACGGAAGGAACCCAAAATGTATATTGTGCATTGTAACTTGTTGTGTGGCCGATCCTTATTTGATGCAGGGTGCACATTAAGAAACTCCGTTGTATGTAACGCACTGCCGTTTCGTGCGGTCCGAGGTCCACAAATTCCCCTCAGCACCGTAATCCTGTCCCCCTCAGTAACGACTGACCGGCCCCACATTGTATAGAATAGTCCTATATAGGTTACGCTGTACGTTTTTATGTCCTTGATTGAGACACCGACGTGATACCTGCTGTCCATTGCACAGATTTCCGCTTTTGCAAACTCGTATATGAGCCGGGGTAGCTCAGTCGGTATTGCGACTGTGCTGCGGGCTGGACGGTCCGGAGTTCGAGTCCCATTAGGGGTAAGAGATTTTTCTTTTCTCCAGCAACGTTCAGACCGCCCCTGCGGCTCCCACTACCGGGGATAAAGCGGGCGGGGCGTGAAGCTGACCACTCATTTACATCTCTAGTTTCGAGCGTCAGAAATGAGTAGAGCTGCGTGGCCGGGGAAAACGTTACAAACTCATGTATTGAAATTATTTATTTCGTATGTTTATTGTGGGGTTGTGGTTTGTTTATACCTTCAGCGTGTTGACTGTGACATACCATCGCTCTGCTCAACCAATCAATCGTACCAGCTCAACAGTTGGCACAATTTACGTGTGTTACATTCTGACGGGAAGCGAATATATCCAGTTCCCTGTAACGAAATATTACACTTATATTGTCAGTGACGGTTAGTAATATGACATGTGTGGCCGGTAGACGGCCATTTCCGGAACGTCTTTGTTTTGACGTGGTGCTGGTTAAGCAGTCGGCGCCCTCTAGAGACAGCAACTGCGTTTGTCGCCGTCAGTTCATCTGAAACTTGTTGTGGCTCTGCCGAATGGTGTGGAATCATGTTTCGTTTGTGCTAATTGAACACTTACTGTCGGTTGTCTGAAGGAAAGAGTTTGGAGAGGAAATGCATCGAAGGTGATGTTTGCAGTTGACAATGAAGAAGTGATGAAATGATGAGACAAAAGTGGCGTAAGTGGGATCATCACAGTCTGTGGGACGTGTCGCTCCGTCCGTGTGACCCAGGTTTTGTTATTCGCGTTCCTAGAGTTGCGGAATGGCGGCTGGTAGCCTTGCCGTGTCTGTCTCTCCGTCTGTCTGCCCACATGGAACAGCTCGGCTCCCACTCGACGGATTTTCACACAATACAACATTGAGGACTTTAATTTTTTTCAAGAAAATTTAATTTGGTTAAAATCGAAAAAATTAGTGAGGCAGTTTGCAGAATAACTCAGAAGAGCTGAGCAACGTTTCAGGTACACGTTGTAGAGAAGACTGAAACCCGTATTTCATGTCCCCCCCCCCCAAGCCGTTTTTGAGGGAACTGCGAAAATTGCGGGAGAGAAAGACAATCCGCAGACCCACAGATGATGTGACAAACGTGGCCCACAAAGAGGCGATTTGCATGCCGGGTAATTCAGACAGAAGCACGCACACTGTATTATAATTATTGCTTTGTGCTTGATTAAAGTTGCGTTATAATTTGGCGCCGAATGTGATAATTCGAAATTTGTTGTGGTGTGCCATAAAAAGCCCATGACGCAAACTTCTTATTGTGACGTCACAAACTCCAATAGTGAACCCCCGTCATTAAATGGTATGAATATCACAGTAGAGTACTCCAAACACCCCTCAGTGTCACGCTGACCGCACATTACCTATCCTTTCTTCTTCTGTAGGTTTATCGTACAACTGACGTTATTGCTGCTACAGGTATTTTGTGTGCGTGCGTGTCCCCACACACGCATGTCTAATAAATCACCAAGTATCCTTACCCACTGAAGATTTTCTTCCGAAATGATACACCTTGTTTGCGATTTTTGTCAGGCATCGAAAATCAGACTGGAAAACCAAAATCCTTTAGTAATACAAAGAATTAAAGTCACTCATTTCAGAACCCCTAATGCGACATGATTAAAAGAAGAACAGATTTAAAATGAAAAGCGGAGCTGCAGTTGGTATGGCGACTAGGCTGCGGGCTGGACGGTCCGGGGTTCGAATCCCGGTGGGTGCGATAGACTTATCTCTCCGAAACGTACAGACTGGCTCTGGGGCTCACCCAGCCTCCTTTTCATTGAGTACAGGGGCTCTCTCCAGGGTTTAAGCCAGTCGGGGCGTGAAGTTAACTCCTCACCTCCATCTAGTGCCGAAGTTAAGAATGAGTGGAGCTATACCTCTCCATCCCCGTATGCCTTCATGGCGTGAACATTGACACCTTACCTGCAAAGTGTGCAGCATAAGTATATTTTGCCCGAACCAATTACCTGCTATCACAGTTAGTGCTGGTCCACCGACACGTGACACCAAATTCAACGCGTACCACAAGCAAACTGCCGACTCAGACATCAAATAATAGTCTGCCACGACGTCCTGCTTACTGCGCTGCTCCTTTTGTGCTTGTGTATGGCCATGAACATGTCTCGTAATGCTCGGGTGAGGCGTCTTGCGTGATACGTAAACAGTAGATGAATGAATAATGACCCACGTCCGAAATGACTATGTTTGAACAATGTTTTGGCGTGTTATGACTTTAAAATCATACCAATTGTGACTGATGGCTGCTGTCCTCTCAGCTGTGTATATTCGCTACACCGTGAACACCTCGCTTGTATTTAATGATGATGTTGTTTAGTGTGCAACATGTTTCGGCTTTAATTATAAGCCGTTGTCAGGCGCTGGTGTACGAACGAAGAACAAAACTAGCTTGCAACATATTGTCATTACACGGAGAGAGATCTCAACCTTATAATATTTGCGAATGTTTGTTGTTTAGAAGCCGAAACTGACAGTTAATATATGTATATTAGAATACACTAAACACGGTGCTGCAGTATTTCTGTAATGTAGTTGTCCACAGTTCTTCTTGCACGTGTCCGTCTAGTACACAGTAATACTGGAGCCTGCAAGAGCTGATAAATCTGTACTTGAAATTAATACGCCGCTTGCCTGCAGCCCTTGAAGGATCAGTCCTCATCATTATGACTGGTCACACTTGCACATTTTGTGCAACGTCAAGCCACGTGGCATTGAAGATACGAAGGTTCGTCTGTCGCTGTGTATGGCGAACACAGGGAGCACATTGCCAGTGCTCTGAACGTGGGGATCTTAACCTTTTTGGGCACTGCTAAATCCGAAAATGCACTCAGACTCTTCCCTTCCCCTGTCCGAGAACTGTTCACACCTTTCACTTCGAACTGTTTGAAGGTGCAAGTTCTTTCTTGAAATGCTGCGCCAGTGCTGACACCTCATTGAAACTATGGTCTTTAGATTCTGTTGGCCAAACAAGAGAATCGAAAAATTACTGTAGATCGTGCAATGAGTCCTTAACCCAAAAATTGTTCTACCAGGTACAAATCTCCATGTCTGATCACACTGCAGCGGTGGGTGGTCAGTGCAGTTGTACGTCTTTTGTATGTCAGGTGTGTTTGGTACTGTGCTGTTTATTTAAACTCGCCTGAATTGTGAGTTCTCTTTGCAAGAGAAGTAGTGAAAAATTGGTGAATGTTTCAAGGCCCCAGGGATTTATCGACGGTGACCAAGCTCGCAAATTTTCACGTTTGGAATAAAGAAAGATACCGATCTGCATGGCCAAGCCGTGCAGATGGTGATGATGATGATGGTGATAATGGTATTGTTGATGATAAACCGGCAGGTTAGCACAGCAGCAGCAACACTCGTATTCAGCAGCTGTTTGTTAGCTATGTCCGTCGTTATGTGGGCTGCCTTGACGTGTGCGTTTGCTTTTCGCGAAGGCCAGTGTTCGATGCCTTGTCAGTCCATACGGAATTTATGGTGGACAAAATGACACCGGAACGTGGTTTTCTCCTAGTAGTCCGGTTTTTCCATGTCATTTGTCATCACATAAAAGCTGTATAGACTTATTCATTACATTCGACGTCATGTAGATACTGTAGACTCTGACGCTCGTTAAATAAACCACATATAAAACATCCCCGTCAATTCATTGCATTTGAAACGTAGGTGTTAAATATCTTACCAGGTATCTTTATCATTGCACCGTGCATTTTGTAGTTTATTTAAGTAACACACCAATAAATGCACACATGTAGTCTTTAATAATCTAAAATTTACATTAAAATACTAAAACGCTCCTACACGTTTCGATCATACGATCATCCTCAGGGAGCATACTTTGTTCCTTACTAAAGTTACAGTTTAAAACTGTAACTTTAGTAAGGAACAAAGTATGCTCCCTACGGATGTTCGTATGATCGAAACATGTAGGAGCGTTTTAGTATTTTAATGTAAATTTTAGATTATTAAAGACTACATGTGTGCATTTATTGGTGTGTTACTTAAATAAACTACAAAATGCACGGTGC
>Ga0123353_10002590_pt1 | contig 22484 bp, 14 predicted proteins | sample TergutLab28metaG_3_FD_92763 | JGI IMG/M metagenome (GOLD analysis project Ga0123353, IMG submission 92763) | Labiotermes labralis P3 segment gut microbial communities from Petit-Saut dam, French Guiana - Lab288 P3 | ecosystem: Host-associated > Arthropoda: Insects > Digestive system > Gut ... | reverse complement strand
TGTGTCCACTCGCCTACAACCTCTCGCCCATTCGCCTATAACCGTGCCCACTCACCTATAACCGAACCTACTTTTCTTCTAGCGGCGCCTACTTTTCTACAACCGCGACCACTCGCCTACAACCGCGACCATTCTCTTACGACCGCGACCACTTAACCCACTGTGTCCACTTGCCTACAACCGCGACCATTCTCCTATAACCGTGCCCACTTTCCAATAGCCGAACCTACTTTCTTACAACCTCACCCACTTCCGAATATAGTGAGAGACATCCCTGTTAATGCTAAACGCCTCATTCAAGCCCAAATAAACGCACCCAAATAACACGCACCCACACGCAGCCTTTACTAATTCAGGCCAAGAGGAAAAGAGGTTGAAGAGTGCAACCACGCTTGCCCCAAGCGCCATACATCCTACTGTAAACAACCCGAAGTAACCCAATATGCGCCCATAACCTATTCCTTTAAAAAAACGCTTGACAAAAATCTGTGCTACCAAAACATTCAATAGATTTTGAGCCAGCAAGGCGAATGGGATTCCCCATATTCCCCAATAAGAGAAAGCAACCCAAAGAAAGCCAACAAGCAGAACATTAGAAATTACACTGTATATCGTTGAGAATCGTATGATTTGCCCTGCGTTGTAGAGCCTCGTAACCATCGTATTTATGCCATACAACGGTAGCAGGAATCCAAGGTAACGCATAAAAAAGGCGCTATTTTTCACATCCTCCACCCCAAATTCTCCACGCAAATAAAAGAGTGAAATAATATCTTCGGCATAAAAATAGAAAAGCACAGCAATGGGCACTAAAATAAAAATAATCATTTTGCATAATTGGGCAAAAATTTGTTTCAATTTTTCTTTTTGATCTTGAGCCACCAATTCGTTCAATCGGATTGCTGCCACTGCAGAAAACTGATTAGTTATTGCTTCTGTAGGTACGTTTGTGATTTTTTGGCCATAGTTATATGCCGTAAGCAACCCCATTCCGGAAGCCGTTAAAAAGTAGTTTGTGGCATACTTCCCTACAAAATTCCAAATATTCCCTAATAGTCCAACCCAAAAATTCTGCTTAAAGAGACGTTGAAGCGATACTTTATGTGGGGAGAAGTCCCATGAAAAATCTCTTTTCATCAGGTAAATCAACCAGCCTAAATTTATCAAATAGCCTATATACAACGCCAACACCATCGAGAAGAGCCCCAGCCCTTTATAAAAAAGGCAAAGAAAAATAAGGGTTAAAATATTGTTAATTAGTCCTGTTAACACAGGTAATGTAAAGTAACGATACGCATTCAGAATGTCAACCAAATATTGCGTAATAAGGATTAGTGAGAACAGCGGTAGAAAGGCAAGTATCATTGTTCGGTGCCCTTGCAGTATGGCCACCTTATATTTTGAGACCAAAGACACCCACATCACGGGGTCAAGGAAGATGAGCGCTACCACCACAATTGAGGCAATCAGGAAGAGCCAAAAGAAAAGGGTTAAGAAGCGCATTGCTTGGCCCTCCCCCTCCCTTACTCTTCTGTGCATCGCTTCGGGAATAATCACCGAGACATGCAGACTCGAAAAAACAGTGACCATTAGCCACAGAGTACTGTATAAATAAAAATAAATATCTGTGTTTTCATTCGCACCAAAAAAATTTGCCAATAGTAAGCTCGTTGCAAACAAAATAATTTTTGAAACAACATTGATGAATGATGAAAACACTATGCCGCGAACAAAAGGCTCTTTATTTTTGAAATGTTTCACATGAAACATTATTAATGTGTTAGAAAGATAATCTATAGTATGCAAGAGGCAAAATGCCTATCTGATAAGTAGTTAGCATCCCCTTGGCGTTGTAATCATACCTGTATTGATGCACATTTTTTCGATTTGTAATGTTTCTCCCTTCAAATCCCATTTCATGAGTTGCTTTTGGACGATTAATTTTTAACCATAACTTAAAATCCACCCTCATGTAATAGGGTAATTGTGGTTCATAAGCCTTATCAAATCTATATACCGTATTGCCCAACTCATTTGATGATTCCACATCCACCGGAATATACCTTTGTCCGCCGGCAATAACAAATTTCCCATCAACGCCTACAGTCCATCTATTTTCTACTGAAGAGAATAGATCTGCAAGCGCAAACTCTTTTCCGCCAACAAGGTTGAGCACATAATTCCCGTTATAGCGTGTATTTCTAATAATATTATCTGAACTTATATACTTACTGTCAAAAAGTGATAATGTGGTCATGTAATACCATCCTCGAGAGAGAAAGCGTTCAAACGTAAATTCAAGGCCCATATTTTCGCCAACTCCCTCACTAATATAGACTTGTCCATATTTTCCAAAATCAAGGCCACCCAGATTAACCAAACAATAGGAGGGACTATACAAATTTATTGGAAGATTATATAGATATTGGTAATAAACCTCCGCCTTTAACCGAGTTACTGATGATATCCGCCACTGATAGCCAATGACAAAATGATGAGACTTGGTCATTTTAAGTTTAAGATTGGGATAAAAATCATCATCTACTGCTTGGCTAAACTGTTTTGTTAAATAGATTTCCAACCCTTGCGTTTGGCTATGGAGGCCATAGCCTACGTTAACTTCATGTTTAGGTGTAAGCTTATAAGATACACTAATTCGAGGATCTACGCTATACGATTGATTTAATAGCAAAAACTGCCCATTCACACCTCCATGTATCGTCATCCATGTTGTTGGTCTATAACTTCCTTCGATATAAGCACGTGCAATATATGTGGACCCAATTTCATGTACGTCTTGAGGATAAACAGTTTGGGCATAATCTGCTGAAATAAATTTATATCTTTGCAATGAGCCTGTAATGCCAGATCGTAACGAAAGCCTTGGTGTGACCCTCGAATTGAAAACCGTTTGAACAGTTAAAAATTCACGCTGAATACGTGCGTCCTGTGAGCGCTCCTTAATACGATCTATTTGGTTAAGTGTATCTATCTCTGCATAAAATAGAGAAGTTGACCCTGCCAAAGAAAAAACGTAAGAGAGTTTTTTGCTCAAAGTCATCTCATGGTTAAACCCAACCACTGCCATATTACCTCTATTCCTAATATCGTCTGCATAATTATAGAATGCCGACTCACCATCTTCCATCTCAATAGTGCTAAAGCCGCCTACCGAAAAGAGTGAAAAGGTACCTGCATTAGGAGTAGGCACATTGACCTTTGCCGTCCAGTCCTGATACCTTGGCACAGCAGAACCTGTACCAAAGCCAAAGCCCAAAACCTTTAAAGCATCTAAAAAAGAGTACCTATAATCAAGAAGATATGAAGCACGCAGTTTTTTTGAAATAGGACCTTCAACCTGAAATTCAATTCCATTCAACCCTATTTGTGCAGTATATTCTTTTTTATCATAATTTCCTGCACGCAATTTAAGGTCAAAAACACCGGAATAGGCATTAACATATTCTGCGGGAAAAGCGCTCGTGTAAAAATCAGAATTTGCTAAAGCATTTATGTTTACCATACTAATTGGCCCTCCTGTTGCTCCGCCATCCGAAAAGTGATTTGGATTAAAAATATCTATCCCCTCTAAACGCCATAAAAGGCCAAAAGGAGAATTACCCCGAATTACAATATCGTTTGAAGCATCACTTGGGGTAGAGACTCCAGCAAAATTTTGAGCCATTCGAGATACGTCATACGCAGCGCCAGCATAGCGGCTCGCATCGGCGACGGAGAAGGTTCTACCGCTTAACGAAGAAGACATATCATTCATCGGTTTTAATTTGTCTCGTTCACCAATAACCACAGCCTCTGCAATATGTTTAATATCCTCAATTAATGACACATTAATCTCCAACTCCTTTCCTGAATTAAGAGAAACATTCTGATACCCTACTGGCTCGTAACCAATACACTGAAATAAAACGTTGATTCTTCCCACAGCAATATTTCGTAACGCATAATAACCTTCAGCATCTGTATCTCCGTGAATAGGTTTGCGATCCGGATTCTCAGGAAAAGAAATCGAAACAAAGACACCTTGTAAAGGCATCTTTGATATTTCATCAACTATCCTTCCCTTTACCGTTTGGGTCATCATCTGTGCAAATCCAAACATAGGCATAAAAAGTATTATGAAGAAAAATAGCCTTTTCATTCAGTTACCTCCCAAAAAATAGTAAAAGAACAGAAATATCCGCAGGAGAGACGCCCGGAATACGTGAGGCTTGACCTATAGACTCGGGCTTAATGCACATCAATTTCTGACGTGCTTCCGAAGACAATGAAGCAACCTCGTCAAAGGCAAAACCTAAAGGAATAGGGAGATGATCCAAGCGCAACAATTTTTGTGCAAGTTCTTGTTCTCTGATTATATATCCATTATACTTCATAAAAATTTCAACTGTTTCAATAACCTCATTTGCAACATCTACATCCATAGATTCTAATCTATGAATGACCTCTCTCTTCTCTAAAGCACTATCAGTTCCACGTGAAACTATCTCTAACAGAGCAATTAATGAGACCTCTGGACGGGATAAAATTTCTGCCCACTTTCTTTTTTGCTGTACTTGAGATGACCCAATATCAATAAGATATGGATTTATCGCATCAGGCTTCACTGAATCTGACTGCAAAAATAGGGATAAATCCGATATGTTGCTATATTTATTTTCAAATAGTTTCATTCGTTCATCAGAGGCCAATCCTAACTTATGAGAGAGTGGCGTTAAGCGTGCATCGGCATTATCTTGACGCAGTAAGATTCTGTACTCGGCGCGTGAAGTAAACATTCTGTACGGTTCATCCACGCCTTTATTCACTAAATCATCAATCAGTACGCCTATGTAAGCTTCGTCACGCTTTAACACAAAAGGAGATTCCCCACGTATTTTTAGGACGGCCTTTATTCCGGCCATCAACCCTTGCGCCGCTGCCTCTTCGTAACCAGTGGTCCCCTGCATTTGTCCGGCGAAGTATAGTCCAGAAATCGCTTTCACCTCTAATGAGTGCGATATTTGGGTCGGAGGAAAGTAGTCATACTCTATGGCGTAACCAGGACGAAATATGCAAACATTTTCAAAGCCGTTAATTTTTCTTAACGCCTGAAACTGAATATCCATCGGAAGAGAAGAAGAAAATCCCTGTAAATAGTATTCACAACAGTTCAAGCCTTCAGGCTCTAAAAAGAGTTGATGTTGAACCTTATCAGCAAAAGTACGTAACTTATCCTCAATGCTTGGGCAATAACGAGGCCCAATCCCCTTTATCCTACCTGTGAAGAGCGGTGATTCAGAGAAACCACTGCGCAAAACCTCATGCACTTGTTCTGAAGTATAGACCATAAAACAGGTGAGTTGCTTTTTCCCGTTTTGAATTGAAGAGCGCACAGGTAAAAAGGAGAAGCGCTTAGGGTCGTCATCCCCCGCTTGAACAGACAACTTACTTACATCTATCGAACGACCGTCGATACGAGGCGGAGTCCCCGTTTTCATTCGTGCAGAAACCAAACCATGTTCACACAACTGCTCAGTCAATCCAAATACGGCAAGTTCCCCCATACGTCCTCCTGAAACGGTATGTGTGCCCACATGAACCAAACCATTTAAAAAAGTTCCTGCAGTGAGCACAACTGCGGAAGCATAGAAAATAGAACCCAACTGCGTAACAACCCCTGAGACTGCATTTCCGTCAAAAAGCAATTTTGTAACGGTGTCTTGCCATAAATCCAAAAGCGGAGTGGCCTCAAGTGTCAATCTCCATTGCAGAGAAAAAAGTGAACGATCGCACTGCGCCCTTGGACTCCACATGGCCGGACCTTTAGACCTGTTTAACATTCTAAACTGAATGGTAGAGACATCTGTAATTAAACCGGAACAACCTCCAAGAGCGTCTATCTCTCTCACAATTTGACCTTTTGCAATTCCACCCATAGCAGGATTACAAGACATACTCGCCATTTTAGTCATATCCACCGTTATCAGCAACACCTTTGCGCCTAAGCGAGCAGCGGCAACCGCAGCCTCACAGCCTGCATGTCCGCCACCTACCACTATTATATCATAACGCAATGTCATACTTTATTCTAACTTTCAAAACAGTTCAATCACACAACCTCACTGACTTTAACTTTCAAAACAGCTCAATCTCACAACCTCCCTAACTCCAACTTCAAAACAACCAAATCGCTCAACTAATCACTGATTACAACTTTCAAAACAGTTCAATCGCAAAATCTCGCTAACTCCAACTTCAAAACAACTAAATCACATAATCCTCAGGACATCAATTTTTAACTCGCACAATCACATAATAATATCATCTCCCAGCGACAAATTAAAAACAGAACAATCACAGCATCTCCCAGACACCAACTAAACAAACACATTCACTCAATCCCCACTTACACAATCTCTAAAACAACACTATTGCATAACCACTCTTTCATAAACTTCAACTGAAACCTGCTCAATCGCATAATTTCTTAGCCACCAATCAATAACAGCATAATCCCACAACCTCCCTTTCTTCATCTTCAAACCCACAGAATCATATAACCATCTCTTACACAATCTATAAAACAACACAATTTCACAATCTTACAACCTCCCTTGCTCCAACGTCAAACCAGCACACCACACAATCTCCCAGACACTAACTTCAAAACATAATAACCCCACATTCTACCTTATACAAACTTCAAACTCGCACAATCATACAACCTCCCTCCCATCCACAAACAAAACCAGTACAATCTTACAATCTCCCAATCACTAACTTTAAAACATCATAACCCCACATTCTACATTATACAAACTTCAAACTCGCACAATCATACAACCTCCCTCCCATCCACAAACAAAACCAGCACAATCTTACAATCTCCCCTACTCCAACTTTAAAACTGTTCAATCATTCATTCACACAATCTCTTCTATACTAATTCCTTAAAAAGCGAAATTGCAATATCTTCTTGTTGTTGCATCAAAAGGCGCTCTTCTTCATTTATGTCGTTGAATCCAATTAGATGCAACAACCCATGCGCCATCACCCGCAACAATTCATCTTCAAATGATGAACCATAATCTTGTGCATTCACCGCCACAGTTTCTATACTTATATATATATCACCTGAGATTTTCTCATTTGAATAGAGCGAAGAATGATCAAAAGAGATAACATCCGTACAAAAATCGTGCCCTAAAAAACGACGGTTTAAATCAAGCAGATATGCGTCCGAGCAAAAAATAAAAGTTAAATCAAAAAGACATTGATTTTGAGAAAAAGCTAACTTATTGACCCATTTGCGATAACGCTTTTGTTCAACCAAATTAAACACAATATCTTGTTTAAAAAATGAAATCATATTGTTATGTTACTCTTTTTTCCGATATTCGCGCAATATTACAAAATAAAACAATTAAAAAAAATAATTATGTCAAAAGTAACCGTAATCGGAGCAGGAAATGTAGGAGCCACCTGCGTTAATGTATTGGCTCAAATGAATTTAGTTAATGAAATAGTTCTCCTTGACATCAAAGAGGGACTTGCTGAAGGAAAAGCGCTCGACATGATGCAAACCGCAAAACTGTGCAACTTCTCCACCACCATCACCGGTGTCACCAACAATTATGAAGCAACAGCCGATTCAAACATTATTATTGTCACTTCGGGCATCCCAAGAAAACCGGGTATGTCACGTGAGGAGTTAATCGGAACCAATGCTGCAATCGTTAAAAGTGTTGTAACTAATGCCATCGAATTTTCACCTCAGGCATTTGTCATCATTCTTTCCAACCCTATGGACACCATGACCTATCTTGCAATCAAGTCAAGCGGGCTACCGAAACACCGCGTAATCGGTATGGGCGGTATCTTGGACAGCAGCCGCTTTGCTTCGTATCTGTCTCAGCAATTAAAAGTTCCTCAAGCAAATATCAGGTCTATGGTGATTGGCGGACATGGCGATACCACCATGATCCCTTTAATCCGATTGGCCACAATAGATGGGATTCCGGTCACGGAGAAACTGACTTCTTCTGAAGCTGAAAAGGTTGTTGCAGACACGATGGTAGGTGGAGCCACCTTAACCAAACTCATTGGCACTTCTGCCTGGTATGCACCCGGAGCGGGTGCCGCAGTTCTGGCACGCGCAATCTTAAAAGATACAAAAGAGGTACTCCCCTGCTGCGTTGAGTTAGACGGCTCCTACGGAATACACGATATTTGTATTGGTGTTCCCTCAGTAATTGGAATAAACGGAGTGGAAGAAGTGGTGACCATTGATTTAAATCCTACTGAAAAAGAGGCATTTGAAAAGAGCGCATCTGCTGTTCGGAATATGAATGAAGTGTTAAAAGAACTAAATTTGGTATAATCAAAAAAAGTTTTTAACTTTGTTGCCCTTTTGGGGCATTAGCTCAGTTGGCTAGAGCGCTTGCATGGCATGCACGAGGTCGTCGGTTCGATTCCGACATGCTCCACGACCCGCTACAAAAGAGGCACATTTTTTGTAGTAATATTTGTAATAAAAAAGTTAAACATCATAAAAGTTAAAGACATGGAAATAAAAAAATCACCAAAAGCAAACCTTGAGGACAAAAAACTCATGTTCAGAGAATTAGGCTTAATTTTAGCCCTACTTTGTACACTCTTTGCCTTCGAATATTCCTCATCAGAAAAAGCAGATAAAACCTTGATTACTGATGCAGTGCTTGTTATCGAAGAAGAATCTATTCCCATTACCCGTGATTCCCCTCCTCCGCCTCCCGAAATACCCAAAGAGCCTACTGTCTCTGATTTTCTTGACATTGTTGACGATGACATTAAAATTGAACACGATTTAGTCATCAACACGGAGGACAATAAAGATTTGGGCGTTGCCCTAAAAGATTTCATCTATGGAACCGGAGGCCAAGTTGACGAAGAACTTATTGATGATGAAATCAACTTTATGATCGTAGAAGAAAAACCAAGATTTCAGGGTGGAGACGAAAACACCTTTACCAAATGGGTATCAGAACGCATTGAATACCCCGAAGTGGCCAAAGAAAATGGAATTCATGGTCGTGTATTGCTCTCCTTTGCAATAAATACAGACGGGCGTCTTATCGACGTCTCTATCATTCGCAGTGTTGACCCTGCTGTTGACAAAGAGGCAGTTCGCGTTGTATCTATGTCTCCAAGGTGGACGCCTGGTCGTCAACGTGACAAACCCGTAAAAGTACGCTATATCTTCCCCGTAATCTTCCAATTGAGGTAACACACACTGCATACAACTGAACGTAACTGCCAACAATTAAGGGGTAACTTCATACAACTGAACGTTACCCCTCAAACGGCTGAGCGTAACTGCAAACAACTGAGCGTAACTGCAAACAACTGAACGTAACTGCAAACAACTGAACGTAACTGCAAACAACTGAAAAAAGAGACTCAATCCATACTACAATCAACTGCCGATAAGGCAGTTCTTGTTGCCGTTATCACACCGCAAAACAATGACCAAGGGGTACATGACAACCTTGATGAGTTGCGTTTCCTTGCTGAAACTGCCGGTATAGCGGAAGAGGGGCGTTTTTTGCAGCGACTCGACAACCCCAATCCGCGTACCTATTTTGGCTCCGGTCGCATTAAAGATTTGGCTGACTTCATTAAGGAGAGGGAGATTAACATCGCCATCTTTGACGACGAACTCTCCCCATCTCAAATCAGAAATATCTCTAAAGTCCTTGGTTGTAGGATTTTAGATAGAACAAACCTCATTCTTGACATCTTTGCACAAAGAGCAAAAACCGCCTACTCCAAAACGCAGGTCGAACTTGCGCAATACCAATACCTCCTACCCCGCCTTACCGGTATGTGGACCCACCTTGAACGGCAACGTGGAGGAGGCGGCATCACGATGCGTGGCCCGGGAGAGACACAAATAGAGACCGACCGCCGTATTGTGTTGAGTAAAATATCGTTGTTAAAAGCCCAACTTAAAAAAATTGACCGGCAAATGGCGTCCCAAAGGGGGAATCGGGGGAGCATGGTGCGTATTTCCTTAGTCGGATATACCAACGTTGGAAAAAGCACGCTGTTGAACCTTCTGGCAAAAAGCGATGTATTTGCTGAAAATAAACTCTTTGCAACATTAGACACCACCGTCCGTAAGGTGGTAATCGAGAATGTCCCTTTCCTTTTAAGCGATACCGTAGGCTTTATTCGAAAGTTGCCCACCCAATTGGTCGAATCTTTCAAAAGTACCTTAGATGAAGTGAGGGAATCTGACATCCTCATGCATGTAGTTGACATCTCCCACCCCAATTTCGAAGAGCAAATTAAAACGGTTCAACAAACAATTTTTGAAATTGGAGCCGCAGAAAAACCTGTTTTTATGGTATTTAACAAAATAGACGCCTACCGCTGCATTGAGTATGACCCCTACTCTCTTCAAGAGAAACAACCCATAAACTACACATTGGATGAATGGCAAAGGAGTTGGATGTCCAAAAACCACACCCCCTCCATCTTTATCTCTGCCACACAAAAACACAATATCGACAAATTGCGCATCGACCTCTACAAAATGGTCTCAGAAATTCACGCCGGACGCTACCCTTTCAACAATTTTCTATGGTAGCGTTAAAAAAAATTGCATCCCCAATGCAACAAAACAAAAAAATCTGCATCTATATATAAACCCCTTATCGCATAAACAATATGAAAAGAAAAATCCCAACACTAAATCTATGCATCGCTTTAGTTGTTTTTGGCTTTATCTCCGCAAGTTGCAACTCAGAGGAATACACCCCGCCCGAAGTGGTAGGAACCTGGGAGATTGGTACCATGTATCAAGGTTCTAATGTTAAGGCATTGGTGGACTTCAATAATGAAACCTACAACTACCTGCGAAGTCAGGAGATTATCGATTATTACGGAAATATGCATCTACCCGAAGAGTATGACGGATTAGATGCAAAATTAAAAGGCGCCTTTCACGCAACCCTGCTCTATTTGGAAGACCTCAAAACCATCACCCTAACCGAAGAGGGGACGTTCTCCATTACATCTCAATCCTTCAACCTCAATGCCAGCGGCAAATATACACAAGATGGCCAATACATTATCTTTGAGTGCACATCCGACCATTTTCAAGAGAACAACGGTCAACTCATTGCCGCCACAGACGGCCAACTGATGGTGCTCTACCCCAGCTCCTACATCATTGCGCCCATATTCACGCAATACTTAGAAAGGGAGGAAAAAATATTCCTTTTTGGCAATGCCAACCCCACAAACATCCTCTTTGGTGAGGTCTATTTCACACGCACAGGTGTTCGTTGATATTGTAATAGACTTGTTTTAAAAATTGGAGATGAAGAAATTCCTTTCTATTGTCGCGTTTTGTTGCCTCTACCTCACTTTTTCGTCCTGTTGCGCCCAACACAAACATAAAGCCCCCATCATTACCGGCGCCGAACAGATTGCAGAATACCTTCCTCTGATTCAACACAAACGTGTCGGTATCCTCGCCAACCACACCTCCGTCATTGGCAATAAACACCTTGTGGACACACTTGCCACTCTTCAAGTCAACATCAAAACCATCTTTGCCCCCGAACACGGTTTTAGAGGAACCATCAGCGCCGGTGGGCATGTCGCAGACGGAATTGACCCCGATACAGGCATCCATGTTACCTCCCTGTATGGCAGCCTGACCATGCCCACAGATGAGATGATGAGGGAGTTAGATGTGATGATTTTCGACATTCAAGACGTTGGCCTCCGCTTTTATACCTACCTGACCTCTTTGTACTACCTGATGGAAGCGTGCGCCCGCAACCACGTTCCTCTCATCCTCTTAGACCGTCCCAATCCCAACGGCCACTACGTGGACGGGCCTATCCTCGACACCTTAAACTTCCGCTCCTTTGTGGGAATAGTCCCCATTCCGGTGGTACACGGGCTTACTTTGGGCGAGTTAGCCGGAATGATCCAAGGAGAAAAGTGGCTCAAAGATGGCTTGCAATGCAACCTTACCGTGATCACCTGCAAGAACTACACCCACCAAACCCTCTACACCCCTCCCCTCCCCCCCTCTCCCAACCTACCCAACGCCCGCGCCATTTGGCTCTATCCCGCACTCTGCCCCTTTGAAGGTACGGTGGTAAGCCTCGGAAGAGGAACCGATGCCCCCTTTCAACGCTACGGCCACCCCGACCTCACCGGCTACGACTTCTCCTTTACTCCCCTTTCTGTGCCCGCTGCCCCCACTCCGCCACAAATGGACAAAGTGTGCTACGGCGTTGATTTGAGCACACAACCCTCTAATGAAGAAATTTTTAAAGACGGCTTTACCTTAAAATACATCATTGACGCCTACCACAACCTCAACAACGCCACCCAGATTGGAGCCGATTTCTTCCGCCCATTCTTTGAACGGTTGGTGGGCGTCTCCTACATCCGCACCATGATTCTATCCGGAAAAACAGCCGACGAAATCAAGGCATGTTGGCGCGAAGATGTCGAAAAGTTCAAAAACCAACGCGCCCCTTACCTGCTCTATCCTCTTCATTAATTATCAGTTGCTGTGGGAAACAGAGCAAATCAAATCATACAAAATGTCAATGCCTGATACATATCAATATTTAAAAAGATATGGTGCATGGGACTATCTTAATGAAAATTGGTGGGCTTTACATACCGATAATCCTTTTTGGACCGTAAGATATTTGTATGATGTCTGTTACAAAAATGGAGGGCTACGATAGTGCAGGTTTTTCATGGATAAAAAAACGTGGCAAGAAATATATGCATTATTAAAACAAGAACTGACCGATAACAACTAAGTGTTCAATTTCGCGCCTAAATTCCTGAGAACGCCACGGCAATCCGTTCCGAGACTTCTGTATAAACCCTCTCAAGCGCTTTTACGTCAATTTCTCCCTCGAGTCGCCACTTTGCAATCAGGGGCGCAAAGAGGCGGAAGATTTCATCCTCTACAGGCCTAAGCCGTTGCATATAGCCGCTTCCCTCTTCATTATAGATGCCGCGCCAATAGAAATAGCGACTGCCGCTTCCGCGTGTAATGGAAAAACTTTTGTGCTTGAGCGCCACCGCCCATTCACACAGCGGCGCATTTTGTGACTCCGCTGAGCGTACCCACAATGCGGGTTGTAGGGCGCCCGTTTTAACCCACAGCGGAACCATCACTGAAGCGGGCGGGTAACCCAACAACGTCCAAAAGATGCACATTTGCGGATCTTCGCCCCGCTTCACACCCTGAACAACCACCGAAGCCGAAGTGCTCTTGCGGGGAATAAAGTCTTGATCAATAAACCAGCCGCTTCCGTTGCTTAACCCGTCGATTCCATTGCCTGAGAGTTGTACACTGCTACCCGATACGTTTTTGAGGTCAATCCCCAATAGCGAATGGTAAAAAGAGCGGGAAACCTCTTGCGCAATCCATTGTGGAGAGATAGAGTAGGAGGGGGCTGCTTGGGCAAAGAGCGTGGATGCAGTTTGTTGGCGGATATATCCCATTCCTTCATTAAAACGTCCGGTGTAGGAAAAATTGGTCACAATCAGGTAGCCGTTTGGAGCAATCCGTGGGTCATTCACGTCCACCTTATTATATGTAGTATTATTCACTTCATAATAGGCGGAGCCTCCCTCTGCGTCAATCACGCCAAAGTTTGCTTCCACCCCCATTGGTCTTGAGAGCGTATCCAAAAAGCGCTCAAAATCAGAAAGATTTTTACAGATAGACAACGCCCTGAACATCAACACGCCCTCCCTATCCATCTCCTTAACGGGATCTCCCACTTCCTTTAAATTGTACGAAGCAGTGTTCATGATAGAAAAACCCGCTTCATTCACGCCAATCCACGCCTCCCCGCCCACAGAGGGACTGTCCACCAAAGCCAAAAAAGAGTACCTCTCCGTAGAGAAAAACTCAACCCTGTTCTGTTCCTGACCGGTATCCCGATGTTTCCAGAGTAGCGGCCTCCCGTCCTTAGTCACCTTACCCGTGACCACAGCCGATGTACACGCAACGGCATCAAACAGTGCGCATCCCCAAAAAACCGTGACTGCTGTCAGTAAAAACCTTTTCGCATTCCGTCTCATCTTCAAAGGATTACTTTGTTAGGTTATTCAACATTTTTTGCAATTCCGCTATTTTTTGCTCCATTTTTATTCTTTCCTGCTCACCTTGAGCAAGCCCCTCGGCAAGTCCTTTGGCAAGCCCTTTGGCTTCACCTTGAGCAAGCCCCTCGACAAGTCCTTTGGCAAGCCCTTTGGCTTCACCTTGAGCAATCCCTTCGGCAAGCCCTTTGGCTTCACCTTGAGCAAGCCCTTCGGCAAGCCCTTGTGCAAGCCCTTTTTCCATTGCTTCGTCCATCATTCCACGCTCGGTTAATACATTAATTTTCCATATATCGTAAGTCTGCAACTGCTCTTTCGTGTAAGCGGCTTTTTCCATATAACCAATCGCTTCGCGGATATGGTCGTCTTTTAAAAGTTCGGTAGGTACTTCGACAGTACTTTCGTTAATTTCGGTAAGAAAACGCAACCACAGTTCATGCAACTTCTTTTCGGAGCGGCCTGCGGGTCTAAACTTGGGCAATTCAATAAATAAAAACTCCAAACCCTTGATTTGCTTTTCGGTATCCTTGATATTAACTATCTTGTAGTGATGGTAATAATCGTTCTCCATTTCGGGAGATTTCTCAAATACCTCGTTTACAAAATTGAGCGCATAAACAGGTTGAAGCAAATTTATTTTTTCTGCTTTATCCAACTGCATCACATAAGCCTTTGAAGCGTTAAGCAGCACGCGGCTCTTGAAACTTTCAGACCAAAACAACTGCATCTCAACAAGAAATTGCTGCCCATCGCTGTCTATGCAGCGTACATCAACAATAGTATTGCGAAGAACATCGGTCAATTCCGGTATCAACTCACCCGTTTGATATTCTATGTTCACAACAGGCTTCTTGAGAAGCAACATACTATTAATTAAACTCATACAAAGATGTTTATGCTCGCCGAAAACGCGCTTAAACGTCAAATCATTCTTCGGATCAAGATAATGTGCCATAACAATCAGTTTTTGCAAAGATACGAAATCTGTCAATTACATACCTGTGAAAATAGAAATATTTTATCAAGGGAACCCCTAATAACTCCAAACTCTGCGTTACGCTCCTTCGGCAAAATGCTCATTTACTTCGAGTAAACTCCGCTTTGGCCTCTGTCGCAAGCCTTGATTTTGAAATTATTAGAAGTCCCCTCAACTTGGTGCGAGGGTGAAGCGATACCGCTTTTCAGCGCTTTCTGTGGTGCCCGTGTAACTATTTAGTAATCAAGAAATATTTAGAAGAAATCAGAACAGCCCCCGCTCCCGTATAACCCCCAGATGGCGATAAGCCAATTCCGTTGCTTCACGTCCCCGCGGGGTGCGTTGAATGAACCCCTCCTTAATCAGAAACGGCTCATATACCTCCTCCAGCGTCCCCGCCTCCTCGCTCACTGCGGTGGCGATGGTGCTGACGCCCACAGGCCCCCCCTTAAACTTATGCACAATCGTGGCTAAAATCTTATTATCCATCTGATCTAACCCCCGCTTATCGATATTCAGGGCATCGAGCGCATAGCGCGTAATCTCCATCTCAATGATTCCGCTCCCTTTCACCTGCGCAAAGTCACGCACACGCCTCAAAAGCGAGTTGGCAATACGCGGCGTTCCCCTGCTCCGCATAGCAATCTCCATAGCCGCTTCGGGTGTAATGGATACCTTTAATATATAGGCGCTCCTTTGCACAATCCCCACCAACACCTTGGCATCATAATATTCTAAATGACACTGTATTCCAAATCGAGCGCGTAATGGTGCAGTTAACAGTCCGCTTCGGGTTGTGGCGCCCACCAATGTAAACGGATTGAGGTTGATTTGAACCGAGCGTGCGCCGGGTCCCTTATCAATCAAAATATCGATTTTACAATCCTCCATTGCCGAATAGAGATACTCTTCCACCACAGGAGAGAGGCGGTGAATCTCATCTATAAAGAGAATATCTCCCACCTCCAGACCGGTAAGCAGCCCCGCCAAATCTCCCGGCTTATCCAACACCGGCCCCGAAGTGAGTTTCATCCCCACATTCAACTCTTTTGCAATAATATGCGCCAACGTAGTCTTGCCCAATCCCGGAGGCCCGTGAAACAGAACATGATCCAACGCTTCGCCTCTGAGAAGCGCCGCCTGCACAAAAACTTTCAAGTTCCCAATAATCTTCTCCTGACCGGCAAACTCCTCAAACTCTTGCGGACGGATAGACGACTCAAAATCTATATCGACAGGCTCCTTTATATTCCCTTTTTGCATGGCGTGTTTTTATTACTTTTACGCCCCAAAGGTAACAAAGATTTGCCGAAAGTTATAAACACCCCTTATACTATATATAAAAATAGAGAGATTAAAATTTGTTCCTTTGTTTATTATAATCGTTTGTTAATATGGTGATAAATTTTATAAACAATTAAATTCTAAATATTTACAATGATACAAATGGTGAATGTTCAGTTAAAAAGTGTTTGAAAAAAAACTCATAGACTATTTGGAGGAGGAAAAAGAAGTTTTGTATATAAAAAAAATCATAGTAACGAAAAGAACTTTTCAGAACTTTTCATCAACTTTTGAGCAGCGCTATAAACAGTGTCACCGAAAAATTTTTTGAAAAAAATGAAATTTGTTGATAAAAGTGTTTGCAATAAAAAAAATATTCTATCTTTGTGCAAAATATCAATAGTCGTTAAACGTAAAATTTATTATCGAACATTCTAATATTAACTTAAAAATTAAACTCTTATGAAAAAATTATTAGCAATTTGCTTTGCGCTTGCGATTGGAGTAAGCGCTTGTACCTTTGACCCTGTTCCGGAGCCTGCTCATGGCTGGACCTACGTTCAGGCAATTCATGCCGATGGAACACCCCTTTGTGATCTACTCCCCGGCCAGCATCCTTTTTACGGTATCGGGAGCGGTATCGTTTTTGAAAACGGCGTAAATGCCAAGTTAACAGAAAAGTATGTGGAGATAGGTACCGAAGTCAACACCACCGCAAAGGTGAAGATTGAGACCACCCTTCCCCTCATCTCCCTGTTGCCCTCAGAAGTTACGCACTACGTGGCATTAGATGAAGATTTTGTAGGCCTCCATCCCATTCCCAATATTGACGTGGTAGTGGAAGAGGTGGGTGACAAGGTCATTGTTAACTTCACAAATGGTGATGAAAAATTCTTCTGTATAACCTACCACAGGAGGGTGTTTGACCTCTACTACTATCAGCTCGTTATGCCCACATTCACTCAGGAAGTTGAGGTTAAAGTCTTGAAAGCCGGCTGGCATGGCGATTACGTAGTCCACGTGAAAGCAAAAGGCTCCGGAGCGGGCATTATCGACACCGACCCCTGCTTCACCGGCTTCAAAATCAAATTCGTCGCTTTGCCTGATTAAGGGGCAGCATCCTTTGGAACTTATCTACTAACACATTTTAAAAACTTATCTACTAACACATTTTTTTATCTATGAAAAAATTATTTTTGTCTTTTGCAATTGCATTTGCAGGATTTTTCATCTCCGGCTGCGGTCCGGACAGCAGTTGCTGCGACGGAGCACTCTCCGCATCAACTGATGTAACCTATTTTGAATGGGATAAGACCGGTCCAACACTTCAAGTTGGAATCAACGGCAACGTACCCTGGACGGTAAAGAGCATTGCTCCTGCCGGATTAACCGTTACCCCCGATCAATCCAATTTTGTTGGCCACGTTCCCCTCTCCCTTACGCTGGCAAATAACAACCTGACAACTTCAGACATCACCTACACCGTTACCGTATTGGGCGCGAATGGTGATCAGGCAAAGTTTAAGGTAATCCACAAAGCAGCCCTCTTTGATGTTGCGCCCACGAATGACGTCATCTTCAAATGGGATGGCGACCTTTCGGTAGGCTCGCTCGACGCTTTTGTAGTCACCTATCCGATGAACTGGACCATTTCCTACTTCTCAGACGCCGGTCTAACGTTCCCTGCCCCTGCCCCCACTTGGTTGAATATCAACAACACTGCAGGCCCGGGCAACAAGACTGTTACATTAGAGGCAAACGGAGAAAACTTAACCGACAAAGTATTTGAGATTTACCTCAAGATTACCGCCCAAAACGGCGAATACCAAATGGTTTATGTAAGACAAAACTTCGTTGGTGCTATGATAGTTGCCCCGTTATTTGACATCGAATTCAACTATAAGGGTGTTGCACAAACCCCCACCAAAGTGAAAGTTGAGTACGATGGCGCTTGGGACATTGCACTCCCCGCTTGGGTAGAAGTTGATCCCCTGGGTCCCTACTTCGGAACAGAGACGCTCGATTTTTCAGTGTGGAAAAACACAGGCTTAGAGAAAGGTGATTTCATCTATTTCTATGATGGCCTTGGAAATGAAAAAGCATCCATATTTATCTATCAAGAAGAGTACCCCTTGACCCTCTCTTCTGTTGAGCCTATTCTCTTCAAGTGGAATAAAAACCTTGTAGCAGGCAGCAAAAACACATTTACTGTTGACTACTATGAAGCACACACCATTCAATACTATGCAGAAGCAGCCTGTATCAATGTTGTGGCTCCTATTGACCGCACTTGGGTAGAGGTGATCGAAGGCGCTATTGTTGACGGCAAGACTCCTTATGTAGTCAATGCAACCGACGATAATGCAACCGACTTTCCTTATGACATCTTCTTGAAGATTGTGGCAGCCAATGGCGACTCACAAGTGATCTATGTAAAACAAAACTGCTTGACAGGATTGACCGTAACTTCAATTGGAACCATCGAATTTACTTGGGATGGTAAGACAGCAAACCTGAATGATCCTAAGATTTCAGTTGAGTACGAAGGCGCCTGGTCAATCTGGAATAACGAATCACTCCCCGGAACAGGATTCCCTGCCTGGGTCAGTTTAGGCGGATTTATTCCTCCTGCTCCGGCAATCTTTGGCGACGGCGATGCAACCTTCTTTATTGAACTCGACAACAACTATGGCCTCTACAGAGAGGTTGACCTCATCTTTAAAGACAGCAATGGCGATGCTAAGGGAGTTGTTACCGTAAAACAAAACGCCTATCCGTTAACAGTTACCTGCGCGTTTGGCGAAATTCGCTTCAAATTTGACAAAACCTTGTATTTAGGTTATGAAAATAAAGTGATTATCGATTATCACCTGCCCGTTAATATTGAATACTTCTCCGATGCGCTCTGCACCAATGTAGTTCTTCTTCCAGACCGCCAATGGATGTCCTTCAATAATCTTCCCGGTACCACCGAGTGGGTTGTAAACCTCGCAGCTGATAATTTAACAGCCGGCGCCTTTGGAATTTACATAAAGATTTCTGCCCCCAACGGACAATCGGAAGTGATTTGTGTTACCCAAAACTGCGTTCAACCTATGTCCCTCGCCACACCCAAGAATGACGTTTACTTTAGCTTCGATGGGAAGACCCTTACAAACAACACCTTTGCTGTTGAGTATGAGAGCAACTGGAAAGTTAAAGTGTTGCCTGTGGGCACAACTTGGTTGGGATGGAAGATTGACGGCATTCCGTTCCCGGGCACTGACTTTTTCGGCGACCAAAGTTTGGAATTCTACGTTGCTGTGAACGAAGGCTACGAAAGAGAAGCATGGCTTCAATTGATAGATGGCTTTGGTAATGTGGTAGAAGAGTTCTACTTCAAACAATACCCCTATCCGTTGAGCGTTTCCACCAATGAGCTTGTGTTCAAGTGGAAAGAAAGTGATAATGTTGACCAGGAAATTGTTGTTAACTACACCATGTTTGGCGACCTAACCATTCAATACTACGAAGATGCAGCGTTGACCTCTTTGGTAGCACAACCGGCATGGCTCAAAATTTGGGATGCCGCCCCTGTCTATCCGCTCCAACCCTTTGGAATCAACGTAAACGACGACAACCTCACCGACTACGCCCGTGAAGTATGGGTATATATCTTCACCAAAGACCTTCAAGCCCAAACGATCCACATCACCCAGAAGTGTGTTGCCTCTATGACGATTGCACCTGTGCCCGCTGATATCTATTTTGAACACAATGGCACAGCGCTCAACAACAGGGAATTTAATGTTGACTACGACGGACCTTGGTCAGTTAAGGTTGAACCCGCCGCTCCCTGGCTTGAATGTAATGCAAATGGTGTTTTGAACCCCGGCCCCTATAACATCCCTGCAACAATAGAGTTCTATGCAGTTCCCAACGGTGGTCTCGAAAGAGAAACATGGGTTAGCTTCATAGATGGAATTGGAGTAGAGCGTAGCAAGATATACGTGAAACAAAACGCCTATCCTTTGACCGTTTCGCCCGACCTTGTTACCTTCCCATGGGATATGGGCGTTCCCTTTAAAGCTGATGTTAACTACTACTTAACGTCTGACCTCGTGTTCAGATTCTTCGTAGGCGGCATAGAAGTTCCCAAACCCGCTTGGCTTGGATTTGATTTCGATACGTGGGGTGTGCCTGCGAATAAACTCGAACTTTGGGCATTAGATGCGAATGTCTCCATCACCGATGACCGCGAAGTATATATCGTTGTCTATGCACCCAACGGCGAGACCAAAACAATCCATGTAGTACAAGAGCACATTGTGGCTATGGTAGTTACCCCCGACCCCACAGTTGAATACCTGTTCCAAGGGGATGGCACTCCGCTAACTGAGTTTGAAGTTGTGTATGGAGCCAATTGGGGCATGCAAAGAAGCGAACCTTGGATTGGCGTATCAGCAGGCTATGTATGGTCAGATTACCCCGCCTTTTCTCAAACCGGCGGCACGTGGAACCCCGGCTTTGCTTGCGATGTGAACTATGGCCCGGGCGAAAGAGTTGGAACCATCACGTTCTATGACGAAATGAATAACACCATCGTTGTCAATGTAAGGCAACGAGTACTTGACCCGTTATGGTTATCGACAAACTACCTCGAGTTCGACTTTAACGGCAACCCGCTAACTGAGGTTGAAGTTATATATGGTTCTAATTGGGGCTTCCAAAGAAGCGATCCATGGATTGGCGTATCGGCAGGCTATATATGGTCAGATTACCCCGCCTTTTCTCAAACCGCCGGCACTTGGAAACCCAACTTTGCAGCAGACCCCAATGCAGGCCCTGAAAGAACAGGTACCATTACCTTCTTCGATGGCGTTGGCAACACGCACATCGTTTACGTAAAACAGTTGATTAAGCCTTGGATTGCCGACTTTAACACAGCACCTGAGACCTATTACTACGATACCGGTAATGATATTCCCCTCGTTCCCCCATTTCCTGATATTACCCTTGGCGTGAACGTACAGGATGTTATCGATTATATAACTAATTTACATATTTACGAACCTTCTGTCTATCAGCCACACGTACGCATGTGGGAATTGGAAAATGCTGGAAACAGTCCGGCAACTATTGCTTCTCCGTATGATGAACTTTTGCTCCGTGACAGGTTACATTCCGCTCCTGAAGGCTGGAATAGGCTTTGGATTACCTTGTTCGACCTTGACGATGTCACAGAATTGGCCAGCGTAGGATTACAATTTAACATTATCCACAGCCTGCACTCTGCCGTTCCGCCTGCTCCTTCTGTAGTCTATACGGGCATTGGCAATACATTTGCAACTTCGGTTACCCAAGGCTTGTATGCTGATCTCGATGGATACCTCAACTCATTTTATGGTTTTGGTGGTGATATTTGGGTTCAATATGGTGCTCTTACTGCCCCCTGGTACCTCTTATCCTCTTTTGACAAAAACAACCTCCATACATACCTGAATGGCTTGGTTCAAGGGTCTGGTGGGACTGGCTATCAAATTCGCCTTGCTGTAAACAATCCTGCTACTGTTAGATTAGACATCAACCTCACTCTCACGAGCGCCTTGTACTACTCTACGACTGATACATGGTTTACAGGCAAGGGCGGTTTTGGAGATTGGGCAGACGCAGTCCATACAGCGACTCCTCGCGTTATTTCTGCAGGAGGTATTAATCATACTGCTTCTGAAGCCGATTATCAGACAATGTTAGATAACCTGAGAAACAATGTACAAATATTTGGAGGCGGTAATGTTTACTTATCCGCACCGGGTGGTGCTGCTCATTGGCCCCTTGCTACCGTAACTGCGGCTACTATAAGGACTTGGGTAAATGGGTTTGGAACCTTGAATGTAGATAGCTCCTTCTTCCTTACATTAGGTCCAAATCACTTAGTTATGGCAACTGGCGTAAATGTCTGTGTGCCTGTGATTTACCATCCTTATTAACCCTCCCTCCCGCGCCACTTCGCGCCCCCTCCGGCACGAATGTCAGCGCGAGGTCTTAACCCTCTTCGTCAAGCCGACCCCCAAGGTCGGCTTGACTTTTTCCCCCCTTCCCCCCTTCC
>Ga0123353_10002589_pt1 | contig 22485 bp, 25 predicted proteins | sample TergutLab28metaG_3_FD_92763 | JGI IMG/M metagenome (GOLD analysis project Ga0123353, IMG submission 92763) | Labiotermes labralis P3 segment gut microbial communities from Petit-Saut dam, French Guiana - Lab288 P3 | ecosystem: Host-associated > Arthropoda: Insects > Digestive system > Gut ... | reverse complement strand
CGGTGTGCCGAATAACAGGATCCTTCAGTATGACATGGGAACCTCATCGACGGAATTCCCGATAACGGTAAGTTTGAAAGTTGAGAACAGAGTTCAGGTGAGGCACACGGCGCTTGAGGCCGGACGTATAGCCGCGAACAGGGTCATGAACAAAAAGGCGGGTGTTGCGAACTATCATCTTAAAGTGAGGGTATACCCGCACATAGTCCTGAGAGAGAACAAACTGGCAACAGGCGCGGGTGCGGACCGTGTATCGAGCGGAATGCGCAACGCATTCGGTAAGAACGTCGGAACAGCAGCGAGAATGGAACGCGACCAGTCGATAATGACGATAGAATGCGGACCGGCCCACTTCAACCTTGCTAAGGAAGCTCTCTGGAAAGCATCCATGAAGTATCCGTCTCCGTGTTACATCGACATAGAGAAGGGTAAAGAACTGATCGCATAAGCATGTTCGACCTTCGTTTGGATGATGTGGCGCAGTGGATACGGGAAAGGAAGTTATCATCAGTCGCCGTTCAATTGCCCGAAGGGCTTAAGATAAGAGCTTTGGAGATAGTCGACCGCATTTCTGCGAAAGCGAACGTTCCCGCCGTCATAATAGGCGATCCGTGCTACGGCGCGTGCGACCTTCGCATCGATTACAAGAACATCGCGGACGGTCTGATACACTTCGGGCATTCTCCAATACCTTCGATATCGGACGATGAGAACATATTTTTCGTTGAGGCGCTAGCCTCCCCGGACGTTAAGGAAGGCATTGCGAAGATAGTCGGCGCGCTTCCGAAAAGAGTGGGATTGCTGGCGACTGTCCAATACATCAAGGCGCTTGAGGATGCGAAAAGCGTGCTGGAAAGCACAGGCAGGAAAGTTGTCATAGGGAAAGGGGATGCGCGCGTGAAGTATCCCGGTCAAATACTGGGATGCGACTGCAGCGCAGCCGCGTCCGTTAAAGACGAAGTGGATTGTTTCCTGTACATCGGCGAAGGCGATTTCCATCCGTTGGCGGCGGCATTCGGCGTGAAGAAAGAGATCAAAGTGTTCAACCCGATAACATCGGAACTGCGTTCCGTTGATGACGTGCGCGATCGCATCCTCAGAAAAAGATTCGCCGCCATAGAGAAGGCAAAGGATGCGAATTCGTTTTTGATCATAGTGAGCACGAAGATCGGTCAGCGAAGGGACGCCGTGGCCGACGATCTTCTGAAGAAGATAGCTTCCGTCGGAAAGAAAGGTTACAAGGCGGTGATGAACGAAGTGACGCCCGATGCGCTGCTTGCGTACAGGGTGGACGCATACGTGAACACCGCATGCCCGAGACTGGCGATGGACGATTCAGCAAGATATGACAGACCGATACTCACACCTCCGGAACTCGAGGTCGCGATCGGCCTGCGCAGCTGGGACGATTACGAATTCGACGAGATCCGCGAGAACTGAACTCGATCGGGATCAGTTGTCCTTACTTGTCCACCTTATCATTTTGTCTGTCGGCATCTGACGCCCCTCCTTGATGTCTTCATCAAGCCCGGGAACTCCCATAAGATAAACGGTCTCCAAAATATTCTCCCACTCTTCTTCGGAGATCATGACCACCGTTCCTTTTTTGGAAGTTATTTTGACAGGTTCATCAAGAGCAGTTTCGATGAGATCATATAGATTGGCCCTGGCATAAGAGGCATTTACAGAGGTCACAAAGAGGCGATAGGAGATGGCACATAAATATGTGTGTTTTACGCGCTACTGACTATAGCATCAATAAGCGATTTGTTGTTGTGATAGTCTTTTGCGCGGCCTATGACCATCCTGAGTATATATTCATCCCGAGCGTCCAAATTAACAAACGAAACCGAATCATCTGTGATGTTCGGCTTGAAATCTCCGTAAAGTCTGCCGACGGCAGAATTTAAAAAAGAAGAGATCAAAAGAGAAATTCCCGCGAAGTCCAAGATAACCTTTTGTCCGTCTTCTAATATTTTGTGGAGCATATTATACACACCATCCGCTTCTTCCGAAGATATTGCTTGATTCTTTTGCACACATTTCGCAACAAGGAGTCTTTCTGCCACTCAAATACCTCTGTCATCATTATTCGAACAGGTTCCGCGAGTAAGATGATATGTCTTCCCATTTTTATTCTTGGTTTCTGGCACGAATACACTAAAGCAGACCCGCATATAGCTATTTTGAACTGCACGGGTTAGAACAGTTTCTACACATTCTGCGGCATTAAGACCTAAAGTTAAAAACGATGGTCATCTATGGAGTTCCGATGTTCACGTACGACGGTCTTTTGAACAATGTGCCGAATGATGTTAAGATCGGCATCGGAAGAGGTTCCGATAGAGGCGATGTTGAAAGAAGCGCCTCATTCTTCGATAACGTTGTGATATACGACGATCCGAAGAAGTTGACAGAGGATCTGAAGGCCGGCAAGATAGATGCGGCGGTACGCGGCGATATGTCGTCGTCCAAATTACTGCCCGTAATAAAGGAAGTGTTCTCGATCTCGGATATTCAACGTACCGTGTTACTGGAACCTGTGGGAAAGAAGATGATATTCGTTGCACCTGTCGGTATAGACGAAGGATGGACGGTGCCGCAGAAGTATGAGCTCGCTGTTAAAAGCGTGGAACTTATGAAACGCATCGGAATGGGCGTTCGCATAGCGGTTATGTCCGGCGGCAGGGACGATGATAAAGGACGTAACGACACGGTCGACAGGACGATAGACGATGCCGCCGAGTTAGTTGATATGCTTAAGAGAAAAGGATATGACGCATATAACGCTGAAATATTGATAGAAGACGCCGTCGATAACGCAGATCTTCTGATAGCTCCCGACGGCATATCGGGGAACCTCATATTCAGGACGTTACATTTTCTCGGGAACGCGAAAGCGTTGGGTGCGCCTGTGCTAAATATGAATAAAGTGTTCGTGGACACGTCGAGAGTGAAAACGGATTACCGTGACTCAATAGCTCTCGCCGCCAGGCTCACAAGGTGATCACATGATGATAGAGATAGACGGCGCACACTCAGGCATACGTTTCTCGGCATGCCATTTCATACCGGGGCATGAGAAATGTTCGAAGCTTCACGGCCACTCGTACATAGTACGCGCACGGCTGGAGGGCGATGTCGCTGACTCAGGGATGGTGATGGATTTCGTCGACATCAAGAAAGCGTTGAAAGTGATAGCCGAGGAGATGGATCATAAGACGCTGTTGCCCGGGAATTCGGATAACGTTAAGGTTACGGTAACCGAGAAAGAAGCGGAGGTGCTGACCTGCGGCAAGAGGTATGTATTCCCAAGGGAAGACGTCCTTGTTCTCGACGTACGAACAACAACGGCGGAAGAAATGAGCAGACTCATGCTGAAGAAATTGCGTTCGTCCGTTAAATTCCCGAAGAATGTCAAAGAACTGTGGGTCGGCCTCGACGAAGAGAGAGGGCAGACAGCATGGTACTCGGAGATGCTCTGATATGCCCAAAGCCGTAGTTCTCCTGTCGGGAGGACTGGACTCGACCGTAACGCTTGCTGATTCACTGCGCAACGGTAACGACACGATCGCGCTGAGCTTCAGATACGGTCAGAAACACCTGAGAGAATTGGATTCCGCGAAAGCCGTTGCTTCTCATTACAACATCAAGCACATGATCGTCGACGTGGACCTGTCATCATTCCGTTCATCTTTGACCGACCGTTCAAAAAAGATAGAGAAGGACAGGGACAACATAGGTTCCGGGATCCCGGATACGTATGTTCCCGCGAGGAACATGATAATGCTGAGCGTCGCGGCGGGTCTATGCGAATCCGTCGACGCGGAAATGATATACATAGGCGCGAACGTGATAGATTATTCAGGTTATCCGGATTGCAGAAAAGAATTCTTTGATTCCTTCGAAGCGATGATATCAAAGGGCACGAAGGCCGGTGTCGAAGGACGTTCGATAAAGATAGTTGCACCGATACTCGATATGACGAAATCCGAGATAATAAAGTACGGAAAGGAATTGAACGCGCCACTGCATCTCACCTGGTCATGTTATTCCGGCGGTGAGAGGCCATGCGGACATTGCGATTCATGTTTGCTGCGAAAGAAAGGATTCGCGGACGCCGGATACAAGGACGGTGAGGATCGATGATGATATGCGAGATGTTCAGGTCCATCCAAGGAGAGGGGGCGATGATCGGTACGGTCACGCATTTCATACGCTCATCCGGCTGCAACCTGTCATGCGCATGGTGCGACACAAAATACTCGTCATCCGGAGGCGATGAACTATCCGTAGATGAGATAATGGATCATGTCAGGAATGACAGGAACATCTGTGTCACCGGAGGCGAACCGTTGTTACAGAGTGATATCTGTGATCTTCTCAACGCATTACTTGACAGCGGCAAAAAGATAGTATTGGAGACGAACGGTTCCGTTGACATATCAAAGGTTCCGAAAAGCGAGAGCCTGATGATAAGTATGGACATCAAATGCCCGTCATCGGGTATGAGCGATAAGATGCTCATCTCCAACCTGGAACATCTGAAAGTCACGGATCAATTGAAATTCGTTATAGCCGACGGTTCCGATCTCGAGCACACGGTCAGATTCATCGATTCTCATGATCTGAGATGCGGCGTGATACTCACCCCGGTCGGCGGGATGGACATCGAACCGCTTGCGGAAGAGGCGATCGAAAGGGGAATGAATGTTCGAGTTCTCCCGCAGTTGCATAAGATCATATGGGGAGATAAGAGAGCGGTCTGATCACTCGAACTTCTTTTGGAATTCCATCCTTCTCTTTACGTTATTTATACATTCTTCGACGGTGCCGTCCTCGTCAGAAGACACTTTTATCTCGGCTCCCGTTAACTTGTTGTAACCGTGCGGTCCGATGCCGCCGGTGATCACGATATCCACACCGAGACCGATTATCGCATCCGCGACCTTCATTCCCGCGCCCACCGCGTTGACGAATTCGTTCTTAACAACTTCGTAGTCTAGAGTATCCATGTCAACTATCAGGAAATAGGGGGCGTGGCCGAAATCATCCGCCACATACGACGACAAAGAATCGCCTTCGGCGAGAACACCCGCTTTCATTCTACCCCTCGATCTTCTTTATCACTCTTCGGGCGATGCAATCGAACACTTTCGCCGACTCCGAATCAGGTGCGGAGGCGACCATCGGAAGTCCGGCGTCGCCGCTTGTCACTATCCCGGGTTCGATCGGAACGCGGCCGAGGAAACGGACGCCCATCTCAAGCGCCGCCTTTTCACCGCCTCCTGATTTGAAGATGTCCGTCTTCTCACCGCAGTGAGGGCATATGAAACCGCTCATGTTCTCAACCAAACCGATTATAGGTATCTTCGCCTGCGTGCTGAATATTATGGATTTCCTGCTGTCCAGTAACGCCACGTCCTGCGGTGTGGTGACTATGACCATACCGTCGGCCTTCGGTATCAGCTGCACTATGGATAAAGCCTCATCTCCTGTTCCGGGAGGCATGTCCATCACAAGATAGTCAAGTTTCCCCCAGCTCACATCTTCCAAGAACTGCCTTATCACACCGGCTTTCATAGGGCCCCTCCAGGCGACGGGAGCATCCTTCTCAGGGATCAGGAAAGCCATTGACATGACCTTCAGACCATGCGCAGCCGTCACGGGAACCAGAAGATCGTTCTCGACCGCTACGACCTCTTTTTCAACGCCGAACATCTTCGGTATGTTCGGACCGTGTATATCGACGTCCATTATCCCCGTCTTGTAGCCTTTCATGGCCAGCGACATCGCAAGGTTCGACGAGATAGTACTCTTTCCGACGCCGCCCTTACCGCTTATCACAATGATCACATGTTCGATCTTCCCGAGCGACTCGTTCAGTTTGAGGTTGCCCTCGGTTATCATCGGCTTTCCTTTAGGCATATCACATCGGAACATCTGAAACGGAATAAAGTTATCGGACGATGGTACGTATTTGTTTAACGTCACTGTTCGTATACTACCATCCATTCTGTCATTACCGTATTCAGGAATTCGGGCTCCAGCGATCTTGTGGTGACAAGATCTATATCATATCCGACAGCGTCACGAAGGTCTTGAAAGAATCCTGACAGTTTGATGAGTCCTCGTATCTTGCCCTTTTCGATACAGAAGTCGTAGTCACTGTCCCATTTATCATTTCCTCTCGCGACCGATCCGAACAGGTATATCTTTTCGACGCCGTATTTTTCCGCCACCGGCTTCACTATACGCTTTAATTCTTCGATGGTGTGCCTTTTACGGATCTCCCGGGACATGTTGTCCGCATCGCCACATGTCATTTAAAACTGTATGCGGCACATAGATGTGAAAGTGTGACCTATCAAAACCATTGATCAGATCGCGGTCTGTGCATAAAAGGTATAACTTCCGGTTGTATTCACCAACTATGCCGTTGGGAGATCCCGGAGGATGTAATTTCGAATATACGACGGAAGGCCTTCCCGTATCGGTAGCATTCGTTGAGATCCCGGTGAGGGACACGGAGCGTGCAATTCGTTTTTATCGCGATGTGCTGAAGATGAACATTTTATCGCACAACGATGATTCTGCGGTGCTGGAACTGAACGCTGTCAGGATAATATTGACCAAGGATCCGGCGAACGCCGGCATTGATACGAGATTGTATCTTTCCGTCGGTAACCCATACGATTTCAACCGCAGGATGGTGGATGAAGGTATTATCATCATCAGGCACCCGACGAAGGGGCCGCATGGTGTTTACGCTTCATTCAAGGACGATGACGGCAATATCATTCACGTGATATCATGAACCGAGGTTCGCTTTCTCGACGGCCTCGTCTATCTCCTTCTTGAGATTATCCGGCAACCCCTTTATCCCGCCTTCTAAGAACCCTTTTACGATCATGCTCACCGCTTCATCTTCGGTAAGTCCGCGCATCATTAAGTATTCCACTTGATCCCTCGCTATCTTGCCGACGGCGGCTTCATGCGTCATCTCAACATCGGCAACACTCGATTCCAATTCAGGTACAGCTAACGTGAGACCGTTATCACTTAACACGAGACTTCTGCATTCAAGGTGTGCCTTCGCTCCGGCCGCATTGCCGACCAAGCGTCCGCGGGCCATCATGCGTCCGCCTAACGTTATACTGCGTGAGATTATCTCTGCACTCGTTTTCGGTGCGTTCAGTACGACCATCGAACCGCTGTCTATATCCGAGCCTTCATGCGCGATACATATGCTATTGAATTTGACGGACGCACCCTCTCCGTTAAGGTACGCGACAGGGTAACTCTGCATCGATGCAACAGGTTTCAGAAGAACGTAGTTATTCACAAATCGTGAATTCTTTTCCATGATTATAGCTGATCTGGGACGCACATGCGTCTTCTCACCCCAGTTGTGTATCATCGAGAACGAAAGCGATCCGCCTTCCTTGATGAACGTTTCGGAGACGCCTACATGTAACGATTCGCCGGCATGTTTTCCCGTTGTGCACCCGGTTATTATGTTCAGCGAAGCGTTCTCCTCAACGATTATGATATTGTGAACATTCTGCATCTGTCTGTTCTTGTTGATCAGCATGCACGTTTGCACCGGTTCTTTGATGTGTATCCCCTTCTTCACACGTATGAAATATCCATCGGAATTCTCAAGGTAGCTTTTCGCCGTGTACTTATCTTTATCAGCGGGAACCGCTTTCCACAGGTATTCGGAGAGATCGTACTTCTTCGCAGCGTCCCGTATGGACATTAACTCGAGACCGTCGGCCGTCGTCGATATGTGCGACGGTCCGTTATCAATGAACAATAAACTCCCGGAGCGTTCTTTCTCCGTCAGCGCAACACCGACGTTGACCATCCTCTCTTTGACATCATCGGACGCTTTGTTCAGTTCTTTGATCTTATCAGGAGTGTACGTTCCCACTTTGAAATCATCTATATCCACGTCGGGACCGTATGCGGCCTTCTTCTTGAGCGCGTCATTCACAGTTTTATCATTTTGCATTGGCCGCACTCCTTGTATCCTTTCTCTCTTATCTCTTTCAGAAGGTCGGTCGGTCTTCCCGAACACGCGATCCTTCCGTCCTTGAGTATGTAAGCGCAATCTGCGCCTATGAAATCCAATATCTGGCCGGTATGTGTTATGACAAGTGCGGAAGCATCCGATCCGCGTTTCTGACACGATGTTCCGTAGAGTAATTCGCGCACCTTGTTACCAACAAGATCGATACTACCGAGATCGACACCCGATTCCGGTTCATCCAAAAGGATGAACTGCGGTCTCTGTGCCGTCAATTGTAACAACTCCGATCTCTTTATCTCGCCGCCGGAGAACCCGACGTTGATATCCCTTTCCAGGAAATCCTCCATCCTGAACTCATCGGCTTTCTCTACAACGGAATTGTCATTTCCGGATACCACTTTCACGAGATCCTTCAACTTCACACCGACGATGTTCGGCGGGCGCTGCATCATCATCCCTATTCCCATCCTCGCTCTCTCGTCTATCGGTAAAGACGTGATATCAACGCCTTTGAACAATATTCGTCCTTTGGTCACTTTACAATAATCGTAACCCATTATCGTCGCAAGGAGTGTGGACTTCCCGGAACCGTTGGGCCCGAAGAGTACGCACGTTTTACCTTCGTCCACTTCAAGAGTCACGCCTTTGAGTATCTCTCTGCCTCCGGCTTCAACGTGCAGGTTATCTATCTTCAGCAATTCCATCTACCGTTTCCCTATTGCGCAAAGCTTGTATTTACACGTATCGCGGGTGCCGACTTTTCGCACGAAGCCTTGTTTCAACAACACTTTGGATGCAGACCATCCACATTAAGTGCTAACTTACTGACTGTAAACGCAAACAAAATCATTAGAAGCACGGAGGTCATCTTTATATAAACAAAAAACCATATGCGTGTGAAGGTTAATATGAGTGAAGCAGTTACTATTTGGGAATACACAGTATTTGATCCTTTAGATCCTTTTTTGCACAGATCTCCCGGGTTTCCGATAAATATTGTAAGTAAATTGAATGCGCTGGGTAAGCAAGGTTGGGAACTTGTAAGCGATAAACCGTTAATGATATTGAAACGACCGGTTGTTTAAAGAGAGGATCGGCGACGGAGTTCGTGTACTGCGACACGATATTGGGTGTGCGGATCAAACCTCAGGTGCAAAGTCGCAGACACCGTGACCACTGGATTAATATTGCCATTGATGTTACGCAGTACTATGAAAGTGGTTGCGCTGAACGGAAGCCCCCGGCTTATAGGCAACACATCCGCCGCCGTATCGCTCCTTTTGGATGAGATGGAGAAACAAGGTTTCGAGACGGAACACATACAGATGTACGGCAGCATCATGACGCCGTGCAACGATTGCCGTTCCTGTGAGATAAGAGGGGACGGAAGGTGCATAAACGAAGACGATGACATGAACATGTATCTCGAAAAACTGATGGATGCGGACGCCGTCATATTAGCATCGCCGTCATATTTCGGAGGCATCCCCGGGCAGATGAGGATACTCCTGGAACGTATCACGTTGTCGATGCAAACGTGTGCCACAGGAAACAAATTATCACGCAAGGTCGGCGCGGCCGTTGTGATACAAGGCCGCGACGGTGGTCTTCCGGCGTATTCGGAAATGGTGAACTTCATGCTCAGGAACAAGATGATCGTCTGCGGTTCGTCATCTCCGACGGTACTCACGGGTACGAAACCATCTGAGGCCATGAATGACAAAAAAGGCGTCGCATCGCTGAAAGAGCTCAGTGAAGAGATCGCCTGGGTGTTATCCAGGATAACAGCGTAGCCGCTCCTCGTTCCGAAAAAACCCTCGGGCAGATGATTATTAAGTACTAAGAAGACGATTCGGCGCAGGATGGGACGCGGTTGGAGTGGGTCTGATTGGCATTATTCAAAACAGCGGACGAGAAGTTCGAACAGGGTAACGTGTACATCAAGAGAGGCGAGTGGGACAAGGCGCGCTCGGCATTCAACAAGGCTCTGAACAAAGGAGCGAAGGAGTCCGAGATCGCAAGGATAATGATCGCGCTGCTAGATCTGCGGAACAACAGTACCGCGGCGGTATACAGAAGTGCCGCCGAGGTCTTAAGGAGCAGCGGCGAACTTGAAGTGGAGTTCGGTCTTTCCACGATCAAATGTTCAAAACTCGCCGTTGAATGTGAGGCATGCGCCGCGGAGATCAATGCACTCAATATGTCAACGGACGGTGCGGGTGCGCTGAAAGCACGCGCGGAAGCACTGTTCGCCGCAGGCATGACATTCCAGGCGCAGATAGGGCCGAACAAGCTGATCATCCCGGAAGTTTATCAGAATTTTAATGTGACCGGTATACAGAGGGCGAACGGGCTCATGGCGGAAGGAAATGAGAACATGGCGGAATCCGTGTCCTTGGAGAATCCGAAGAGGGCCGCGGAATATTTCCAGACCGCTCTGAACTATCGCAGACAGATGGCCGATGCTAACGCCGAGGCCAGGATAATGGAGAAGATAAGACTTTACTCAAAGGCGGCGTCATGCTGGATATGCGGTCGCGAAGCCACGGGTGAGACGATACACTTCATTTCGATGCCTACCGAGGTGACACCTCTGCTGAAGAACAGTAAGCAGGCATCCCCTCTTCCTTCGACCGGCAACGATGTTTCGATGTACGTCTGTAAAGCATGTTATGTCGCAATATCCAAACGGGCTGACGCCATAGCGTTCGAATATCACAAATCCGCAATGGCCGAGATGCGTGCCATGGAGGCCCGTTTGATAAATTACGTTAATTCGAGGATAAGGTGACCGAATGGATGAAATGGTAAGTTTACGTTGCAAGTTCTGCGGTGCTCCGTTCGATATCAATTCCCTTGAGTCGGATTCATCATACGTCACATGCGCCAGCTGCGGTACGAGCCAGACACGCATAGATGCGAAGAACTACCTGGAGCAGATGATGGGCCAGGTAAGATCGTGGATAAACAAAGCGATCCCGTCCGGTGTCGTCAACCTCCAATCGGATAATATAGATCCCGTTGCAAGGCACAACATATTCTGCAACAGCGTGAGACCCGCCATAGAGACCGAACTCACAGAGTACCGGTTCGGTTTCCTTTCGCTGATCTCGAATCAATTGATAATGATGCCGCACAGGACGAATACGGCGTTCCGTTCATCTCATCAGTCATCAAGCGCCTTCGAGTTCAATGAGAAAGCGAAGTCGGTGGCGCCGCTTGCAGTGGACGCTGAGAGCACCGAACTCATACAGAGCGCCGGCGGCATGTCAATGGCGTACGCGATGATGATCAACAACATGAAACTCCTTTCGGAGGATAAGCCGGGGCGTTACGATCTGATGGCCGCGAACTTCTCCGAAGCTGCGGATTCCCTGAAGGGACTGCAGAGATATGATGCGGTGCGTCAGAGGTTCGAGGCGCTCAGCGAAGTATCCAAAGGAATGAGCTTCCTGGAGCAGGGGAACCCGATCGAGAGCAGGGTCCACACTCAGAGCGGTCTGAACGCATTGGAGGCGGCCAAGCAGGGTACCATGACAAGCATGGAATTCGGATCAACGTATCTTGCTTTGGAACAGGAGACAGCGGTCACGAAAGCGATGCTGGGCATCGTTGAGGCGGCATTGCACGATCCGAGCGTCAGTCCGTTGGAGGTGTTGGAGGTACTGAAGAAGGTGATGGATGCCGCTACCGTACAGCACAGGTCAAGCCCCGAATGGGGAGGCACGTTCAAGAATGTCAACAGATACATAGAGATATTCAACAACATATCCGCGATATTCGCGTCCAGAGCAGGTAAGAACGGGATCCCGATCGCGAGCGGTGCCGGGTCGGTGTTATTCCCGTTCTGGCGCGTTAACCTGAGATACAGTTTCACCACGGGTACGTTCCTGAACAAGAAGAACGTCGAAGTGTCCGAAACTTTACTCATACCGGCGACATTCATGACAAGCCCGGACGCTGTAAGCAATCCCAGGATATCGATGACGGATATATTCGCAACCAAGTCCGGCGGTCTGCTGGATTCTTTGGGAAGCCTGTTCGATTCCCTTAAGGGTTCCGAGAAGAGCATCAGCAACAGCGGGGAGATAGGTACCGTGGTCAACTCAGTGGCGGATAATTCCGTCGGTACAAGGAAGACCGTGGCTCCGATAAGCACAAAGGACGAGGCCGAAGGCCACGCTCGGAATTACCTCAGACAATACACGAGCGGCGATTCTAAGTTGAAGCTGAGCAATCCCACGGTGGACAGGTTGATCTACATCCCGTGCGAGATAACGGGCTCGGAAGTATCGATACCCTCCTTGGGCGGGATGTCCCCGAGAACGGTGGGTCACATTGAACTTATAAAAACGCTTTACATCTAGGTGTGATAGGAAATGACGACAAAAAGTACATTCGGCCTGCTGAATTCGCCGGCGGTAACGGCGGCGGCGCTGATATTGGCGTTGGTTGCAGGGTTGGTTGTGTGGCAATTGACAGGCGAGACAATGCTTGTTATCCTGTACACGGCACTGGCGGTCATAGGCGTATACTTACTGATATCCGTGCCGTTCGCAGGGAATGACGGAGGTTTCGCACCGTCGCAAAGCTCATTCCGTTTAGTATGGGGAGTTCTGCTGACGGCGATAGGTGTGCTGTTGCTGATAATGGTCTATTCATCGTTGGACATAATATGGATGATAGTAATATTACTGGCAGTGATAGCACTTTTAATACTGGTTGTTTATATAAAGAACATAAAGGGATCCAAATGATAACAGAGGAAGGAGTCACGGACAAAGTGAAAGGGAGCAGGTCGCTCTTCGAACGGATCGTCAAGTACGTTCCGTTGTACAAGGGTTACAGATCCAGGAACCTGCGCAGGGACACCGACCGCGAGATCAGGATGGCGGTGTCCAAGAGCATCAAGATGACGAAGGTCGAACTGGAGAACGTCTACAGGGAGATAGTCGAGAAAGGAGATATGGCAACCGCCCGGAAGATAGAACGGATACGCAATAAGGTCGATACGTATAACACGAAAGTCGAGAAGGCCGCCAACGGATACAGCGGCGTATGGGCATCCGTGAAGAAGTCGGACGACGAACTGGAAGCGGTGGTGACATTCGACGCAAAGCTTCTGGAATCCGCGGACGGGTTGAGGAAGGATGCCGAGGATCTCAGGAACTCGGTCGGCGAGGATATAAGCGCTAAGGTACAGGCGTTCGAAAGGAATGTGGACGCGCTCATCGAGACGTACGAAGGAAGAGAGCTCGTGCTCAAGGGATTGGCGGAGGCCTGATAGGATGGCCGAGAAGAAGACCAATGTCATAGAGTGGGCGAACCCCGGACCGGACGACGTGATATACAGATACGAGCACTCCGACCTGAGAACGCTGACATCCGTTACCGTAAGGGAATGGGAAGTTGCGGTGTTCATGAGGGACGGTCAATTATTCGATGTGCTTCAACCCGGAAGGCACACGATAACGTCGGCGAACATACCGCTGCTTACAAAACTGTTCAACACGGTGATGAGGTACAAGGAGACACCGTTCAAGGTGGACATCATCTTCGTATCGAAGAAGATAATGCCCAACGGCAAATGGGGTGTAAGAACCATGGTGAAAGCTCATCCCGAGTACGAGATACCGATCCCGCTGATGGCGAACGGGGAGTTCCATTACAGAGTGGACGACCCCGTTGTTTTCCTGACGCAGGTGGTCGGAGGACAGAGCAACTTCTCCACGGGCGCCGTGAGCAACGTGATGAGGAGCATCGTGAACGAGCAGATAATGCAACAGCTCTCAAAGCTCTACTTCACGGATGTGTACAACAACCTGGAGCAGGCATCCACGATAACGAGGGCATCGATCTCCGAATATTTCACACAGAGAGGCATGGAACTCGTTCTGCTGAAGATAGCGGGCGTGGACACCGAGGAGAAGGAGAGGGCGAACCTCAACGAATTCCTTAGGCAGATGTCGGCGACAGGAAAAGAACTGAGACAGCTGGAATCCATGGACCGTATGTCCGCGGCGATAGGCGCCTCACAGGGAGGCGCGGCCATCGGCGCCGGAATGTTGTTATTCCCGCAGATGCTGCAGAATCTGAACCAACAGCAGCAGAACACGCAGATGCAGCAGCAACAGCAACAGCAGGCGCCGAAAGTACTCTGTCCGCACTGCGGATCGATGAACGATTATCCGTACAAGTTCTGCAGAGAGTGCGGTAAACCACCTGTTGTGCAGCAGGCGGCGGCGCCTGCCGCCGCGCCGGCATCCGGCGGGAATGCGAAAGCGTTCTCGAGATGCCCGTACTGCGGTGAGGAACTGAACCTTCCGAAGACGCCGAAGTTCTGCCCGTATTGTGCGGAACCGCTCAGCTGAAACAAAACGCCGGCATCACCGCCGGCTTATTATTTTCCTTTCCGCTTAAAAATTATATATACTCTTGTTCGCATCATAAACGGGATGTATTGGCGGGACGATTACGAGGCGAAGGTTTCGACACCGAAGAAAGCATTGGCGCACATCAGGCCCGGTAAGACCATATTCATAGGCGGAGGGTGCGCCACACCGAAATACGTTTTAGAGAATCTTCTGAAGAAGGAACGATCCGATGATAACAAAGTGCTGATACCGTTCACGTTCATCCCGTCGCCGTTCTCCGATGAAAAAGTTCAGAAGAACTTCCGCGTGAACTCATTCTTCATGGATTCCGAAGTGGAACAAGGCATATCCAAAGGAAGGATGGATTACACGCCGATGCATACGTCGGAGGTCCCGTACATGCTGGAATCCGGGCGTATCTCCGTCGACATCGCCATAATACAAGTGTCCGCGCCGGACATGCACGGCTACTGTTCCTTCGGAACGTCCGTCGATATAACCAAATCGGCCGCGAAGGCGGCCGAGGTGGTGATCGCCGAAGTTAACAGGCAGATGCCGAGAACGCTTGGTGACTCGTTCATCCACGTGTCGGAGATGGATTACATAATCGAAGTTGATTATCCTGTGGAACATGATATGGACCCCGAGGACATAAGGGACGATATCGCCGACGCAATAGGAAGGAACATGTCCGTTCTGATATCCGACGGCTCCACGTTACAAGTGGGTATCGGAAAAGTTCCAGATGCCGTTCTGAAGCAGATGCATGATAAGAAGCATCTCGGGATACACACGGAGATGTTCTCCGACGGTGTCATGGAACTCGTGGAAGCGGGCGTCATAACGGGAGAGAAGAAATCGATACATCCGAACAAGATAATAACTTCGTTCGTAATAGGATCGCAGAAACTCATGGAGTTCATCGACAACAACCCGATGATAGAATTCCACCCGTCGGATTATACGAACAATCCCATCGTGATAGCACAGAACAGCAAGATGATCGCGATAAACACGGCGTCATGCGTTGACCTTTCGGGTCAGGTGGTCGCCGACAGAACAGGTATGAAGGACGGTGCCAATCCCGGCGGTCAGGCCGAATTCGCAAGAGGCGCCTCGTATGCAAAAGGAAGATCGATCGTTGTGATCCCGTCATCAACATCCGACGGTAGATCGAAGATCGTGGCGTCAATACCGCAGGGATCGGGCGTATCAATGTCGAGGAGGGATCTTCACTACGTTGTTACGGAATACGGTATAGCGCACCTTCGCGGCAGAACGTTAGCGAACCGCGCTCTCGAACTGATAAGTGTTGCACACCCCGATCATCGTTCCCAATTACTCGATGAAGCGGTTGAGTTAGGATATCTTCCGGAGGATCAGAGCAGACGTCCGTACACCGGGAAACCTTATCCGAAGGAGTTCGAGTTCAATGAGACCTTCGCGGGAACGAGATTATCCATACGTCCTCTGAAACCCACGGACGAGGACATGCTCAAGGAACTGTTCTATTCGTTCTCAGAGAAGACGATGCAGCAGAGGTTCATGTCCACACGTATGATACAGCCGAGGTTCGAACGCATGAGCCAGGTGAACATCGATTACGACAGCACGATGGGATTCGGGGTGTTCCGTAAATTCGGTGAGAAAACAGAAATGGTCGCAATGTGCGATTACGAATACGACGTGAAGACGAGCAACGCGGAGGTATCCTTCGCCGTGAGGGACAATTGGCAGGGAAAAGGTCTGGGAACGTACATGCTGGACCTTTTGATAAAGGTCGGGAAATCAAGGAACATCAAGACGTTCACCGCCGAAGTACTCTCAACCAACGTCGGCATGCTCAACCTGTTCTACCGTACCGGTCTCGACGTGAATGCGAAGCTGGAGGACGACGTATACGTCGTTTCGTTCAACCTGGTGAAACAATCGGCTTGATCATTTATCCCGTTCGCGTATCTCCACTCTTCTGATCTTCCCGCTGATCGTCTTCGGGAGCGAGTCGGAGAATTCCACAACACGCGGATATTTGTACGGAGCGGTTTCCTTCTTCACGAAGTTTTGAATTTCCTTTTTCAATTCCTCGGTTGGTTCGTAACCGTCCCTCAGGATTATCGTCGCTTTGACAAGCTGACCGCGGACCTCGTCCGGAACGCCGGTCACAGCCGATTCTTTAACAGCCGGGTGATGCGCCAGTACGCTCTCTATTTCGAACGGACCGATCCTGTAACCGGATGACTTTATTATGTCGTCGTTACGGCCGACGTACCATATGTAACCATCTTCGTCCCTCCACGCCACATCGCCGGTGTGATGCCATCCGCCGTATATCGTCGAATCCGTCTTATCCTGATCGCGGTAGTAACCGACCATAAGACCGGCGGGTGCAGGGTCGGCGCCGACAACGATCTCACCGGTAACACCGGCGGGACAGCTGTTGCCGTCCGGGTCGATTATATCGATAACGTATTGAGGATTCGCTTTACCCATCGATCCGGGGCGTGGTTCAGTGCCTTTCAGATTGCATATCACCGCAGTCGTTTCGGTCTGCCCGAAACCCTCCATCAGCTTAAGGCCGGTGGCAGCATACCATTTGTTGAATACATCGGGATTCAGAGCCTCGCCGGCTATCGTCGCATGTCTGAGATGCGAGAGATCATGTTTCTCCACGTTCCCGTCGTTCAGGAACATTCGGAACATCGTAGGCGGGCAGCAAAGCGTCGTCACTTTGTAACGAGCCACCGCATCCAACACGTCGTTCGGAACGAACTTATCGTAATCGTATGTGAACACACCCGCTTCCATGAACCATTGTCCGTAGAGCTTTCCCCATGCCACTTTACCCCATCCGGTGTCGGCGATGGTGAAATGCAATCCGTCCGGATCGACATCATGCCAATGCTTCGCCGTTGTTATGTGACCTATCGAATACGTATGATCGTGCAACACCATCTTCGGATATCCGGAAGTTCCGGATGAGAAGTATATGAGCATCGGGTCGGTGATCTTCGACGGTATCCGTTTGTGAACGTCGGATGCTTTCTCAACGCCTTTCTCGAGATCCTCCCACCCTTCGCGAGATCCGCCGAGCAGGATCTTCACTTTAAGATCGGAAACGTTGTTCGCGGAATCTATGGTCTCCGGTACGCCGTCCGTTGATACGCATACGACAGCGTTCATGGAAGCCGCATTCACACGGTACTCGACGTCATGTTTCTTCAGCATGAACGTAGCCGGTATCGCAACGGCACCCATCTTGTGCAACGCCATCATCACCGGCCAGAACTGCCAATGATTCTTCAGTATCACCATGACCATGTCGCCTTTCTTTATACCCAACGAAAGGAAGTAATTCGCGGTCTTATCGGAACTCTTCTTCATTTCGCCGAATGTCATCCTCTTCTCGTTGCCGCGGACATCGCACCAGATGAGCGCGACTCTGTCAGGATCGTTCACACCGATATCATCGACAACGTCGTAAGCGAAATTGAAATCTTCGGGGCAGTTCATTGAGAATTTGCATAAAACGCCTTTTTCGTCGTATTCTTCATTCACGTAGCGTAAATGTATATTCCTCATTTCTGCTCCTCCTTGAGTACGATCGCAAGGAATGTGCACCCTTCTTCGCTCAGCGCGGTCATACCATGGCTCATCGCCGAATTGTAGTAAACGGAATCGCCTTCTTCAAGGTCCTCGACATGACCGCCGAACGCAAATCTTAATTTCCCTTTAAGTACGTAGTCGAACTCCTGTCCGTCGTGGGTGGCCATCGGTATATTCTTCAATTCTTCCTTCTTGAACGGAGCGTTGACGAGTAACGGAATAGCTGTCCTGTTCTTGAAGTTCGATGCCAAGTGACGGTATTCGAAACCTTCGCGTCTCTTCATCGGAAGTCCTTTACCGCCCCTTACGATGGTGTAGCCGATAAGGTGAGGGTTCTCTCCCGTGAGCAATTCGATTATATCGATACCGAACTTATCCGCGCATTTGTAAAGGAACGTGAACGTCAGATCCTTCTTACCGTTCTCAAGCGCTTCGTATTCATCCGTACTGATGCCGGCGGCCTTTGCCATATCTTCCGTCGTGTATCCGGTTGCGTCCCGCAGCGCACGTATGCGCTCGGCTATCTCTGCTATCTTAGCGTCCATCCAAACCGAAACGACGGACGGGATAAAAAACTAATCCCTTAAAATATATGTAAGACAACGAAAACCATCGGTCAGTTGATGCGATACTAATAAAAACGCACATGTATACACGCCGTCGTGGACGAGAGAAGTAAGCTGACGGTGATATGCGGCCACTACGGTTCCGGGAAGACCAACTTCGCGATCAATTACGCGATCGATTCGGCGAAGAAGGGAAATGATGTTACGTTAGCCGATATGGACATCGTGAATCCTTATTTCACATCATCGGAATATGCGGATGTGCTTGAACGGAACGGCGTAAAAGTGATATCACCCGTGTTCGCGAGGACGAATATGGAGATAACTGCGTTACCTGCGTCCATGTACTCGCTGTTCGATACCGAAGGCGACGTGATGATAGATGCGGGCGGCGATGATGCCGGCGCAACGGTACTGGGAAGGTTCGCCGATAAGATAAAGGAACGAGGATATGAGATGATTTACGTTACGAACATGTACCGTCCTTCAACATCCGTTCCGGAGGATTCCGTTTCGGTACTGAGAGAGATAGAAGGTGCGTGCGGTCTCAAGGCCACCGCAGTTGTGAACAACTCACACCTTAAGGGCGAAACGACCGTGTCGGTGATAACCGATTCTTTGATGTACGGGAAAGAGGTCGCAAGGCTCGCAGGTATACCGTTAACGTTCACAACCGTGCCGTTCAGCATGAAGGACAGCGTTCCGAAGGACGAATATTTTTATCCGGTGGCTGTCTACGTAGGAACTATTTGGGAACAGGGGAGCGAAGATGCCGAAGATAACCATTAACGAGAACATCTGCAAAGGATGCGAGCTATGCGTGATCGCATGCCCCAGGAAGATCCTGGAATTGAACAAGAGTAAGATAAACGCCAAGGGATACCATCCTGCGCATGTGACCGACGAATCGAAGTGCACGGGATGCGCATCATGCGCGATCATGTGCCCCGATGTAGTGATAACCTTGGAGGGATGATATGCCTGAAAAAGTATTAATGAAAGGCAACGAAGCTTTGGCGGAGGCTGCCATAGCCGCAGGCTGCAGACACTTCTTCGGTTATCCGATAACGCCGCAGACCGAGGTCGCGGCGCACATGTCGAAAAGGATGCCGAAGATAGGTGGAGTTTATTTGCAAGCGGAATCGGAGATAGCGGCGATAAACATGGTGCTCGGCGCATCCGCCGCCGGTGTGCGATCCATGACATCATCGAGTTCCCCGGGTGTAAGTTTAAAATCGGAAGGGCTGTCGTACATGGCCGGAAGCGATCTTCCCGCGGTGATAGTGAACGTTCAGCGCGCAGGCCCCGGTCTAGGAGGGATACAGCCGTCGCAGGCGGATTACTGGCAGGCAACGAGAGCCTCCGGGCACGGGGACTTCAAGATGCTTGTGTTCGCTCCGTCCACCGTACAGGAGATGGTGGATCTCACCGCCACTGCGTTCGATCTCAGCGATAAGTACCGTATGCCGGCCATGATACTATCTGACGGTTTATTGGGACAGATGATGGAACCGGTCATCATGAGCGACGCTAAGACCAACATGCCGGAGAAGCCGTGGGCGGTCTCCGGACACAAAGGGAAGAGGAAGCACAACGTTGTCAACTCGTTATACATTGAACCGAAGAACCTGGACGCCGTCGTAAGGGAGAGATTCGTCAGATACGGCAAGATACAGGAAACGGAACAGCGTTGTGAAGAGTATCTGACAGAGGACGCGGAGATCGTACTCGTGGCGTACGGAGCATCCGCACGCATATGCAGAAGTGCTGTTGATATGGCAAGGAAAGAAGGAATAAAAGTGGGATTGATAAGGCCGATAACACTGTGGCCGTATCCCTCGAACGCGATATTATCTGCGGCGGAGAAGGCAAAAGCGTTCCTGTGCGTAGAGATGTCGATGGGCCAGATGGTCGATGACGTTCGCCTTGTCGTGAACGGAAAGAAGAGGGTTGAGTTCTTCGGGTTGACCGGCGGATTGGTGCCGACACCGGCAGAAGTTCTCGGAGAGATCAAAAAGATGAAGGGGGGGATCTGAATGAAGTTCGAAAGACCCCGCGCTTTAGCCGACGTACAGTTCCATTACTGCCCGGGATGCAGTCACGGTATTGTTCATCGATTGATCGCGGAAGCCATAGACGAGCTGGACGCGGAAGGAAGAACGGTAGGCATAGCACCTGTCGGATGCGCTGTGTTCGCTTACAATTACTTCAATTGCGATATGGTGCAAGCCGCGCACGGCAGAGCACCGGCAGTTGCGACCGGTCTGAAACGAGCACGTCCGGAGAATCTGGTGTTCACGTACCAGGGTGACGGGGACCTCGCGGCAATAGGCGCCGCGGAAACCGTTCACGCGGCGCTGCGCGGTGAGAACGTTACGGTAATATTCATCAACAACGCGATATACGGAATGACCGGAGGGCAGATGGCACCGACCACGCTTCCCGGACAGGTTACACAGACATCACCGTACGGCCGTGATATCAAAGAAGCGGGTTACCCGATAAAGGTGTGCGAGATGCTGGCGACGTTGGACGGCGTTGCGTTAGCGGAACGTGTTTCCGTCGACTCCGTAAAGAACATCAAGATCGCTAAGAAAGCGATAAAGAAGGCCTTCACGTATCAGAACGAAGGGAAAGGCTACACCATCGTCGAAATACTTTCGATATGCCCGACCAACTGGGGGCTGTCCACGCAAGACTCATTGGAATGGCTGAGGAACAACATGGTCCCGTATTACCCGCTGGGCGTGGTTAAAGATAAGTATGCAGGCGAAGAGGTGAAAGAATGAGCATGAACCTTCTCCTCGCGGGCTTCGGTGGTCAGGGTATACTGTTCACAGGTAAAGTGGTCGCATACGGCGGCATGCTCGACGGTCGTGAAGTCTCGTGGTTACCGTCATACGGTCCGGAGATGAGAGGCGGGACGGCGAACTGCAGTGTATGTGTCAGCGACTCGCCGATAGGATCACCGCTGGTGACCGCGCCGGATGTTCTCGTGGCGATGAATTTACCGTCATTGGAGAAGTTCGAAAATACGGTCGTACCAGGCGGATTGATCATCGTTGACAGTTCCATAGTAACGGAGAAAGTGAAAAGGGACGATGTCAAAGTGATATACTTTCCCGCAACGAGGATGGCATCGGATAACGGTATGAAAGGGATGGCCAACATGGTCATCGCCGGCAGGTTGCACACGGAAACGAAATTCTGTTCCGACGAATCATTCTTCGAAGGCATAAAGAAGAGCGTTCCGGCACGGAAAGAAGGAATGTTCGAGAAGAACGTCGCAGCCGTGAAGCTGGGAGTCAAGTACCCCCAACTGAAGTAGGGGGCTTGCTCTACTCTTTATGAGGAGCATTCGGATCCTTGACTGACGACCCTGCCGAATACGGATATACCGAGTCCGGCGATGTTTCGGCTTGCGTTGAGATCGGCGTTCAATGAGAACCCGCATTCCACACAGCGGAAGGAAGTTCCTTTACGATTATCCTTCTCGGTATGGCCGCAGTATGAGCACCTTTGGCTTGTGTGCTTAGGATTCACGTACACAACGACCTTGCCCTTTTCTTCCGCCTTGTACTCAAGGAACGTCGCCAATTGACGGAACGCCCATCCGCCGATTATTTTACGGATGGGTTTCCACATCTTCCCCTTTACTGCGGTCTTCCTTATGTTGGTGATGTTCTCCATTGCGAATACGCCGTATCTCGACTCAGCAAGCTGTTTACTTATGCAGTGGTTCACATCTCTAACAAACCGTTTTTCCTTTCCGCTTATTTCGATAAACTTACGCTTAGCGGATCGGGTGCCTTTAGACTGTAACTCTGCTTTCATGTGCTGATATTTCCCTTTCACGCTGCGAAGATGTTTACTGTTTACGATATCGTTATTTGAAGTTGCGATGATG
>Ga0123353_10002588_pt1 | contig 22488 bp, 19 predicted proteins | sample TergutLab28metaG_3_FD_92763 | JGI IMG/M metagenome (GOLD analysis project Ga0123353, IMG submission 92763) | Labiotermes labralis P3 segment gut microbial communities from Petit-Saut dam, French Guiana - Lab288 P3 | ecosystem: Host-associated > Arthropoda: Insects > Digestive system > Gut ... | reverse complement strand
CGACCCTCAGACTTGCGACCTCCAGTCCTGCGACCCTCAGACTTGCGACCTCCAGTCCTGCGACCCTCAGACTTGCGACCTCCAGTCCTGCGACCCTCAGACTTGCGACCTCCAGTCCTGCGAAACTCAGACCTGCGACATTCAGCCCTGCAACCCTCAGACCTGCAACTCCACCCTGATGGTTCGGCCTGCGCGTTTTGCCTACAATCCGCAAACTGCTGAAAATAATGCGTTTCAAAAGACGCCTTCTCAACACGAGGACGAGATACATCAAAAGGCGCTGGCAGAATTTGACGCTTTTGTGTCTCTGCTTCGCGCCCATGACATTCACGTAACGGTGGTACAGGACACACCTGAGCCACACACCCCCGATTCAATCTTTCCCAACAACATTTTCTCGCTTCACCGCGACGGCACCTTAGTGCTCTATCCCATGTTTGCCCCCAACCGCCGCAGGGAGCACAAAACCGCACTTCGCGCTACATTGGAAGAAAAGTTTGTGGTTGACCGCGTAATCGACCTCACCCCCTACGAAGCCCTCGGCAAATTTTTAGAAGGCACCGGCAGCATGGTGTTGGATCATCAGCACCGAATCGCCTACGCTTGCCGCTCTCCCCGCACCCACGGCGACTTGCTCAACGACTTTTGCGCCCGATTAGACTACCGCCCCACCCTCTTCAATGCCTTAGACCGTAACGGTCAACCCATATACCATACCAATGTAATGTTGTGCGTTGCCTCAACGTACATGGTGGTTTGTATAGAGGCGCTCCCCACTACAGCAGACCGTGAAGCGATTTTAGCCTCCGCCGCAGCCACAAACAAAGAGGTGATTCCCATAGATTTTTCTCAGATGGAACAGTTTGCTGGAAATATGTTGCAACTCCACAATCGAGATGGCCAACCCTTTCTTATCCTCTCCGCTACAGCCCTCCGCAGCCTCAGCCCACAACAAATTGTGCAATTGGAGCGTCACAACCCCCTCCTTGCCCCCGAAATCCCCACCATTGAGGAGAACGGCGGTGGAAGCGCCCGTTGCATGATTGCAGAGTGCTTTGCACCAAAACTTACAGAATAAAATCCTCACAATTCTCTCTGTGCACCACCTGAAAAGTGCTGTTTGGATAGGCTTCTAAGAATGATTTAGGGTAGTAAAACTTCGCAAGGGGACTCCATTTAAATTCAAAAGCGGAAATTTTCCCATCCTCTTCTTCAACATAATCGATTTCCCTTTGCTGCTGGGTGCGCCAAAACCAGCCATTAGCCCATGAATGACGGGGTTGCCTCCTCTTCATTCGCTCCGACATCAGAAAATTCTCCCACAACGCTCCAATATCTTGGCGCAATTCAATTTGACTGAAGTTTGAAATGATTGCGTTTCGTATTCCGTTGTCGTAGAAATAGACTTTACGACTGTGTTTTAATTCGTTACGCATATTCCGACTAAAAGAGCCAAGCCGGAAAATAATAAACGCCTGTTCCAGCAAATTCAGGTATTTCTCCAACGTTTTTGAATCCAAACCGCACAAACGCCCCAATTCGGTATAAACAACTTGAGCGCCCACCTGAAAAGCCAGAGCTTGAAGAATCTTGAGTAGCTTATCTGATTTTTTGATTCGTTCCCACATCAGGATGTCCTTATATAAATAACTGTCTGACAGATTCTTTAACAGTTCTTTTTCATTGCCCGGATTCATCACCACTTCGGGATAGTAGCCATAAACGAGTCGGTGTGGAATAAGTCGTTTTTCTTCCAACAATCCATGGTGCTTGACCATCTCTTCAAAAGAGAGGGGATACATTGTATATTCCCATTTCCTGCCTGTAAGAGGCTCATTTACTTTATTGGCCAAATCAAATGAAGAACTTCCGGTGGCAATAAGTTGGATGGAAGGAATCTGGTCGGTGATTAGTTTCAAGCGCAAACCAACATCCTCTATACGTTGTGCTTCGTCTATAATCAACACTTTTTTATCGCCGATGATTGCTTTAAGCCTTGCGGCAGAGGCGTGGACAAACATATCAAGAACGTCCGGATCATCTCCACTCAGCCACAATACTTTATTATCATTGCCAAACAGTTCTCTCAACAATGTTGTTTTACCCACCTGACGCGCCCCCATAATGATGATGGCTTTTCCTTTGAAAAGCTTGTCCTTGATGGTCTGATGAAGATTCCGTTTAATCATACTTTCTATTTTTTTGCAAATATATGCATAATTTCGGAATACAATCCAAGAAACTTATAATAATTTCGGAATACAATCCAAGAAACTTATAATAATCTCGGAATACAATCCATAAATCTTATAATAATTTCGGAATACAATCCAAGAAACTTATAATAATCTCGGAATACAATCCGTAAATCTTATAATAATTTCGGAATACAATCCAAGAAACTTATAATAATTTCGGAATACAATCCATAAATCTTATAATAATTTCGGAATTTCCCCTTCTGCCCGCTCAAAAACCTCTTTCCGTGCAAAGAGTGTCATAAAAAGGGAGCGGATGAAGAGATGGAGGGTGTAGCCTACCCAGAGGGCGTGGACACCCCAAAACGATTCGGTGGCGTAGTAGCCGATGATGAACCCCATGGCGGAGAGAAGCATTACGTTTCGCAGCGCTTTGGCGGCGGTGGCGCCGATGAAGATGCCGTCCCAGATAAAGGCGATGCAGGAGATGGTGGGCATGATGAGCAGCCATGGTAAAAAGGGTGCGGCGGCCGCAACCACCTCCTGATTAGAGGTCATAAGGTGCAACAACGCCTCTGAGCCAAAAAGATAGACGGCGGTGGACACCACTCCGATGGCAACCGCCCAAATGAGCAACAGGCGGGTGGCAAGGCGAAGTGATTGGGGTTCTTTGGCGCCGATAAAACGCCCTGCAAGCGCCTCTCCGGAGTAGGCAAAGCCGTCGATGAAATATGAGTAGAGGAGCATCAGTTTCATCATAATGGTGCTCACCGCCAAAAGGGTGTCGCCATAGCGGGCGGCGAAGATGGTGAATCCGCAGTATATAAACAACATACATACAGTTCTTAGAAAGAGGTTGCCGTTCAGGACAAAAAAACGTTTAATCTCTTTGGCCTTGATACTTGCCGCCCAATCGATGTATTTGCGGAACTTTCCATAATAGACCGCCCATAAAAACAATCCGCAACAAAGACCCATATATTGCGCCAAAACGGTTCCCAGTGCAATTCCTTTTACCCCCATACCGGCATAGAACACCAACCAGAGGCTGGTCGCAATATTTACGCCATTGACCACAAACTCTATAATCATAGGGAAGACGGTGTTCTGCATCCCGATGAACCAGCCGCGCAACGCAAAGAGGCTCAGGGTGGCGGGCGCGGCAAAGACACGGATGGCAAAGTAGGCGCGTGCATACTGTTCCACCTCTGCCGAGCACGTGACAAATTGAAAGATGCCCCACACGTAGGGCACCTGAATCAGGAGGACCACAACCGCACACAGAAGCGCGGTAGCAAGTGACTGAATCAACACCCTCATCGCCTCTCTGAAGTCGCGCCGACCATACGCCTGAGCAGTGAGGCCTGCCGTGCCCACCCTTAGAAAACCTAAGTTCCAATAGAGCATATCGAACAACATGGCGCCAATGGCAACTCCGCCAATGCAAGCGGCATCGCCCAAGCGCCCCGCAATGGCCGTATCGACCATGCCCACTAAGGGGACAGTGATGCTTGAGGCGATTGAAGGAACCGCCAATTTAAGGATACGGACGTTCATCCAATCGTTAAAGCGCAGATTCATCGATATTTACCTCCATTCTCTGTTAAAGCGCAATTTCATCGATATTTACCTCCATCCTCTGTTAAAGCGCAATTTCATCGATACTTACCTCCATCTTCTTCCAAAATCTTGAGGTAACTTTCGTAGCGCTCGACGCTGATTTTCCCCTGTTCAACTGCTGCCAATACCGCACAATCCGGCTCCCGGGTATGAGAACATGGGTTATACTTGCAGTGGGCAGATGCCTCAAAAAGTTCAGGGAAGAAGTGATACACCTCCTCTTTCTCCACTTCAACCAAGCCAAAGCCTTTGATGCCCGGGGAGTCGATGACAAAGCCTCCGGCTACCGGAAACATTTCGTAGAAAGTGGTGGTGTGGACGCCTTTCAGGTGGTAGTCGGAAAGTTCGCCGGTTCTCAGCTGTAGATTCGGGTCTAACGCATTGATTAGCGATGATTTACCAACACCTGAAACGCCGGAAAAGAGCGAAATGCAATCTGAAAGGGTTGCGCGGATTTTTTCGACTCCCGCTCCGGTGAGGGCTGAGCACTCCCAAACCGGATAACCGGCGCCTTGATAGACCTCAATAAAACGAGCGACTGCTTCAGGCGCAAGTCTCCGCTGAATATCAATTTTATTGAGGAGAATCACCACCGGAATCTTATACGCCTCGCACGTCACCAAAAAGCGGTCGATAAACTCCCATCGTGTTTCGGGCAACGCCATTGTCACAATCAGGTAGGCCGTATCGATGTTGGAAGCAATGATATGCTCTTGTCGGGAGAGATTCGTAGAACGTCTGATTATGTAATTTTTACGAGCATGAACTGCCGTAATCACCCCATCCGACACCTCCACCTTATCTCCCACGGCAATGGGGTTGGTGGTGGTGCTCCCTTTTAACCGAATCTTACCCCTAACCACACACGGAAGCGGCTCCCAGCATGGAAGAGGAGAGACTAAGTAGCGGCTGCCTGTGTGTTTTACAACGGTTCCCTGAAAACAATTTTGTTTTGACATGGGGCAAAGGTAGCGAAAAGTACGCGATTATTACTACCTTTGTTGGTTTATATTGTTTGAGATGACATCTATCTGCCTCATACAGGAGCAAATCGAAAGGGGTTTGGGCAACCTCCCTTTTCATCAAGAGCCTAAAGGATTGTACGATCCTGTACGCTACATGATTGCTATGGGGGGAAAACGGATCCGACCAATGCTCTGCCTGATGTCGTATCATCTCTTTAAAGAGGAGATAGACAATGGCGTATTGATGCCGGCGTTGGGAATGGAACTTTTTCATGCCTTTACGCTTGTACACGACGATATTATGGATGAAGCTGACATTAGGCGCGGAGAGGCGACCCTTCACAAAAAGTGGAATACCAACAGGGCTATTTTATCGGGAGATGTGATGTGCATTGACGCCTATACCCTCATATCGAAGTGCGCTCCCGACGTTTTGCCCGCCGTGCTTTCGCTCTTCTCGCACACCGCCGCTCAGGTGTGCGAAGGGCAGCAACTCGATATGGATTACGAACTTCGTGATTCCATCACCCATGAAGAGTATTACCGGATGATCGCCCTCAAGACGGCAGTCCTCATTGCCTGCGCCGCCAAAATCGGAGCGCTTTGCGGAGGAGCGCATGAAACGGACGCCAACCATCTCTACGACTTTGGCTTTTCCCTTGGAATGGGGTTCCAGATTCGGGACGACTATTTAGACGCCTTTGGCGACTTCTCTACATTTGGGAAAATAATTGGCGGCGATATTCTGAATAACAAAAAGACGTGGCTGTTAGTCGATGTGCTTGAAAAAATATCCGGAGACGACCGGGGCGCGTTGCACCGGCTGTTGCGCCTGCACGACTCACCCCAAGAGAAAGTGAAGGGAGTGATTGACCTCTACAAGAAGATCTGCGTTCCCCAAGCCGCAGAAGCGGAGATACAACGATTTCATAAAGAATCCATTCAGGCGCTCAAGCAAGTGGGGGTGGACGAAACTGTTAAGGAGAAAATGTACCAATATACCACTTCTTTATTGAACCGAAAAAAATGACGATAATATGACATTCAGTACTAAGTGTAACACGATTTTTGACGCCTGCGTTGATTTCTACCACTCTATGGATGAGGTTAATAAAGAAATGAAAAATCCCTACGAATTTGACACTATTGAGCACTCCCTTTTTATGAAAAACTGGATAGACACAGTCCAGTGGCACCTCGAAGATATCATTAGAGACCCTGCCATTCCCCCTGCCGAAGCGCTTCTGATTAAAAGGCGTATCGACCGTTCCAATCAAGAGCGAACCGATCTGGTGGAGCGCATCGACAACTACTTTATGCAGCAGTATGGCGACGTGCACCTCCTCCCCGATACGGGAATCAATACCGAAACGCCGGCTTGGGCAATTGACCGCCTTTCCATTCTGTCGCTGAAGATTTGGCACATGAATGTGGAAGTCACCCGCCCAGATGCCTCTTTGGAGCACCGGCAGAAGTGTCGGCAAAAACTCTATCTGCTGTTGGAACAGCGTACCGACCTCTCAGCCGCCATTGACAGGTTGCTCGACGATCTGGCATCAGGACACAAAAAAATGAAACTGTACAGACAGATGAAGATGTACAACGACCCGAACCTAAACCCTGTATTATATAAATCTGAGAAGTAAAATGCCACCAGACATCGAAAATCCGCGTATCTTGATCCTGCGCTTTTCGGCGCTCGGAGACATTGCCATGACCGCACCAGTGGTACGTGCCTCTGCACTAAAACATCCCAACGTCTTATTTTTGGTGGCTTCTGCCCCGATGTTGGAACCCCTCTTTACGGGCATCCCCAACTTGCAGTTTGAAAGCGTTGATACAAAAGAATTTACAGGCATAGCAGGGTTTTTTAGACTCTACCGTAAGCTGCGCCATTTTCGCCCAACCCATCTGTTCGACCTCCATATAGTGCTCAAGACCTATTTTCTTTGTAGCCTATTCTTTGTGCTCCACGGAACACCCATATTTTGCGTCAAAGAGGGGAAGCGACAAAGACGGCAACTGACTTCGGCACACCGAAAACGCCTCCACCCGCTCCCCTCGATGATAACTAAATACACAGAGGTATTTATTCGCGCAGGATTTCCACCCGCCTCTGTCGGCAATACACCCGCCTCTGTTGACAATACTACCGCCTCTGTTGACAATACTACCGCCTCTGTTGGCAATCCACCCGCCTCATTAGACAATACACACCTCTCCGATTGCATTGCCCCGCCCTTTAAAACAACGCTTGAAGAGAGGGGCGGCCTGCGCTATATCGGTGTCGCCCCCTTTGCCAAACATCCCACCAAAGAGTGGCCTGTTGAGAAGATGGAGGGCGTCATTGAGCAACTTGCCCGTAGTGGAAAGTACCGCGTCTTCCTCTTCGGCGGAGGTATTTTGGAGCGTGTGATTTTGAAAAACTGGGAGCAGCGTTACCACAACACAAAATGTGTGGCCGGCTCCGTTGATTTTGCTCATGAGTTAACCTTGATTCGAGACATGGAACTCTTTATCAGCATGGACTCTGCCAATATGCACTTTGCCTCCTATATGGGCGTTCCGGTACTCTCTATCTGGGGCGGCACCCATCCCTACGCCGGCTTTTACGGATGGCGGCAAGCGCCCGAAAACGCCATTCAAACCGATTTGGCGTGCCGTCCATGTTCCGTATTCGGGAAGAAGAGTTGTCGCTTGGGTACCTTTGCCTGTTTTCAAACCATCACCGTGGAGTTGGTACTTCGACGCATCGAAGTTTTTTTTGAACAAGGAACCACATAAACGACTTCCTCAATGAAACATATAGAAATAATGGCTCCCGCCGGTAACTTTGCCGCGCTCACCGCCGCTGCACAGGGTGGTGCCGATTCTGTCTATTTTGGTGTGGGTGATTTGAATATGCGGGCCCACGCCGCCAACAATTTTGCCATCGATGACCTTCCGGAGGTCGTTGACTTTTGCCGCCAACACGGCATGAGGTCATACCTTACCCTGAATACCGTACTCTACGATGCCGATTTGCCGCTTATGGAGCTTATTCTTACCAAAGCCAAAGAGGCGGCCGTTTCGGCAATAATTGCCTCGGAGATGTGCGCCATTCTTGCTGCCCGAAAGCACGGATTGGAGGTGCACATCTCTACGCAACTGAATATCGGCAACATTGAGTCGTTACGCTTTTTTGCCCAATTTGCGGACGTGGTGGTGTTGGCACGCGAACTCACTTTGCAGCAAATTAGCGCCATTACCCAAGCCATACATAAGGAGCAAATAACAGGCCCTTCCGGTAATTTGGTAAAAATAGAACTCTTTTGCCATGGCGCCCTCTGCATGGCCATCTCGGGGAAGTGCTACCTCAGTCTCCACCACTACAATGCATCGGCCAATCGAGGTTCTTGTTATCAACTCTGCCGCCGCGCATACACCGTGACCGATAAAGAGACAGGAGAAGAGTTAGAGATTGATAGGGAGTATATTATGTCGCCCAAAGACCTCTCTGTCATTCGCTACCTCAACAAGGTGCTCGATGCGGGTGTGGAAGTGCTCAAAATTGAGGGACGTGCACGCGCTCCCGAATACGTGAAGTGCGCGGCTCAGGCATATAAACGCGGAGTAACCGCCTGTTTATCAGGCAACTTTAACGACGAATTGGGGGCGCAATTGGAAGCGGAATTGGAGAAGGTCTTCAACCGCGGTTTTTGGGACGGCTACTATTTGGGCGCAAAGATGGGAGCGTGGAGCGAGGTGTATGGAAACAAGGCAACCCAAAGGAAAGAGTATGTGGGAAAAGTTACCAACTATTTCAGTAATTTGGGCGTGGCAGAACTATTGCTCGAAACGGGGGCGCTCAGCACAGGGGAGCAGATATTCATCATTGGCCCCACTACCGGAGTGGTGGAACAGACGATAGAAGAGATAAGGGTCGATCTGGAACCGCTCTCCTCAGCCCCAAAAGGAAGCCACTGCTCTGTAGCCACTGCAGAGCGGGTGCGCAGAGCCGATAAGGTGTATCGTATTGTCTCTGCATAAAACTTTTAGGAATCACTCACTCTTTGCCTTAGAATCGGCAGAGTTGGGATCGTGCATGACGCACTTCCCGTTAAATACCACGCCTAACTCCATCATCAACTTTTCGGTGTGAATCTCGCCGTCAAAGATGGCGCCCATCTTAAACGACACCACTTCAGCTGCATTCACCGTTCCGACATACTCTCCCCAGACGTCTAAAAACTTACACTGCACCGTTCCTTTATAGCGACCGGTTTCTCCAATAACCAACCGACCTGCAGTCCTTACATTTCCTTCGTAACTGCCATCGATACGCATATCGTGCTGTGTCTCCATATCCCCAACCATCTGTGTATCAACGCAAATACGATTTACATAATTAGGCTGGACCTCTTTCCCTTTTTTTACATCCATAGATTTTTTGCTTTGTGCAAATGTATGAAAAAACATTATAATTAAATCAACCTTTTTTAATAATTTTTTATCCTATCGAATAAACAGCCGTTCCTGAACTGTTTTTCACCGTTTTAGTTTGGTACACCGGATTGACCAATTTGCTCTTTTCGAGGAAGTTATTCACGAATCCGGTGGACGTGGAAGTAGCGGGTGGAGTGAGCAATGATTTATATTCAAATGGAGAAGAAAGTATCTCTATCGCCCTTTCCAACTGTACATCGTGGCGCAGCATACTTCGAATCCGTCCCTTCTGATAATAGTAGCCACAACAAATCTCCTCTTCGAGCAGACGTATAATCTCCGTTTTGTGACGCAACAAATCTTGCGCCTTATCTCCGGCGGTCATATTTTTTAACTCACCCAACTGTTCTACCACTTTAGAATCGAACCCCTCACGCTTTGCCATAACCAAAAGTTGCTCCAACATCACTTCGGTAGCGCTTCGGCCATCGAACTCCTGTTGCTCCATAAAGGCGATAAACGCTTCATATTCGCTGTCGGTCAGCGCAAATTGCTCCGGTGAAGCAACCTCAAGGTGGTTGATCCGATATTGAACCGCATAGTCCCAAATCAGGTTGCGCGAAAGCAATTCTATCGCAATCCGGCTATAACCCTGCCCCTCTATCCTTTCGTCCGGGGTAATGCCGCCGCCGTCATATACCAAGCGACCATTTTTTGTCTTGAACTCATTAATCAGAGAGTCGGGAATGACCCCCACACTTCCATCCTCATTCCGATGGCTGTAATCAATGGCTTGTACACACCTTCCACTTGGGATATAGTACTTGGCTGTGGTCATCTTTAACTGGGAATTATAGTTCAGCGGACGAATCTGTTGAACCAATCCCTTTCCAAAAGTGCGCGTGCCAACCACCACACCCCTGTCCAAATCTTGCAGGGCGCCCGCCAAAATTTCGGAAGAAGAGGCCGATCCGCGGTTCACCAACACCACAATCGGAAGCTCAATATCCAACGGTTCCTCTTTGGTTTTATAGGTGACATCCTGTTGTGGATAGCGTCCTTTTGCCGACACCACCTCTGTACCGCGAGGGAGGAACATCCCCAACATATTGACCGCCTCCTCCATCAATCCACCTCCATTGCTGCGAAGATCCAAAATCAATCCCGACAAGTTCCCGCCGCTCTTCAACTCCAAAAACGCCCTCCGCAAATCGTTACTTCCGCCCAACGTAAAACCGGCAATTTGAATATATCCAACTCCTTCCCCAACCATTCCATACCAGGCGATATCTGAAAAATGGATCCGCTCACGACGAAGCGTCAGGTCAATCACCTCCCCTGCATTCACCTTCCTTATTTTAAAACGCACCTGGGTATCAGGTTTCCCTTTCATCATGTTGCTACATTCGCCCACTGTAAGCGTAGCCGTAGAGACGCCATCCACCTCCAAAATCTCATCCCCCGGAACTAAACCCGCTCTTGCCGCAGGATAGTTCTCGTAAGGCTCCAAAAAGACAATGCCTGTTGGCTTCCTGTGGATGGTTGCGCCCACTCCGCCATAAGAGCCGGTGGTCAGCAGCTCAATACTCTCATTCTCCTCTTCGGGAATAAATTCGGTATAGGGATCCAACTGTTCGAGCATGGCGGCAATTCCGGCCTCCACCAATTGATCTACCTGTACCGTATCGACATAGAAAATCGCCACCTCCCTCAATACTTGATGAAATATATCAATACTCTTCCCTGTTTTAAAGTTTGCCGACTGGGCAAACAGAGCGCCCGGGAAAAGGAGTGCCCAACAGCACCACAACGTAAAAAACTTTTTCATTTATCCGATAAATTTTTGCAAAGGTATAAAACTGTTCGTAAAAAGAACCAAGAAATACAATAATCACGCCAGAACAACTATATTTGTAGCCATGAACCTCATCTTTGCCACCGCCAATCTTCACAAAGTTGAAGAAGCCCAAAACATTTTGGGAAAAGAAGTTACACTTCAAACTCCCGCCGATTTCGGCTACTTGAATGAGATTCCGGAAACTGGAGAAACATTGGAAGAGAATGCCTTGCAAAAGGCGCGAACCATCTGGCACGCCCTCGGCCAAAACTGTTTTGCCGACGACACCGGCCTCGAAGTCTTTGCCCTCAACGGCGCCCCCGGCGTCTATTCCGCCCGCTACGCCTCCCTCCCCTCCCTCCCTCCTCTCCCTCCGGAAATTGAAAACCTGAAGCCCGAAACTGAAAACCTGAAGCCCGAAACTGAAAACCTGAAGCCGGAAACTGAAAACCTGAAGCCGGATATGAATGCCAACATCGAACGCCTCCTGAAAGAGCTTGCGCCCCACCCCAACCGAAACGCTCAGTTCAGGTGTGTTATTGCCCTCATTTTAAATGGCAACGAATACCTCTTTGAGGGTGCCGTTCAAGGAAGCATCCTCCCCGAACGACAGGGTTCTCGCGGCTTCGGATACGACCCCCTCTTCCTCCCGCACGGCTACGCCCAAACCTTTGCCACCATCTCTTCCCAAGAAAAAAACGCCATCTCCCACCGAGCACTCGCGTTGTCAAAACTCAAGAAATACCTGTTTGACTGTGAACTATAAAACCATTAGATTAATCACCCTTCACACCCTAAAATACTCAGAATCAAGTCTGTTGGTATATGCCTACACCGACCTCTTTGGACGGCAAACCTACCTCCTCCGCGGAGTGAGAAGCGCCAAAAACCACAGCGCCGCCGCACACTTTTTCCCCCTGAATATGCTTGACGCCGAAGTCTATCACAAACCGAGTGCCAATATCCAGCATATCAAAGAGTTTCATACTGCCCATCCACTAAATAACATTCGAGCCAACCTCAATAAAAGCGCCATCGCCCTCTTCCTTGGCGAACTCCTTTACAAAAGCATAAAAGAGGAGGAGGCGAACGACTCCCTATTCCGTTTTCTTGCTGAATCTATACATACACTCAACGATTTAACGTGCAGCGTAGCCAATTTCCACCTCTACTTTCTGGTACAATTTTGCACCCGGCTTGGAATCGCCCCCCTGCCCAACTACCACCCCGACCACGCACCCCACTTCGACGTGACGCAAGGCCTCTTTGTCCCCCCAGACCCCCGCTCCGACTCCCTCTTTTCGCGAGAGGAGTCGCTCCTGTTTGCCCAACTTTCAGCCCTCCCATCCGCCGCACAAGCCGCCTCCATCCCCCTGAACGGAGCCCAACGGCATCAGTTTGTCTTGCAAATAATCCGCTACCTGCACTACCACTTAGGCGTCTCGCTCGAGATTAAATCTCCGGAGGTTTTGAGGCAACTCTTTTGAACCTCAGAACATCCCTAACAGAAGTACCTCAAAACATCTCTAACAGAAGTACCTCAAAACATCTCTAACAGAAGTACCTCAGAACAACCCCAAAAAATAGGAGATAAACACCCCCAAATAGTTCCCAATCGCATACCCAATTACACCCACCGTTATTCCCGACATCATCACCTCTTTGTTCCTGATGGCGGCACACACCGCCGGAACAAAAGGAGGTGAGCAGATTAGGGCGGTTGACGTGACAATCAAGGTGTCCACATCCACTTTAAAGAGTTTGCAAAAGAGCAGATGCAGGGCCAATGTGCCAAATACCCCCAATGCGATGTAGCCCATTAAAGGGAGTAACGATTTGGAGATGCTTTCAAAATCGGCCATACTGGCTACGGCAATACTGAAAATCAAAATCAGATACATACCCACATCAAAACTCCCCTTTATCTTTTTGACCACTTTGACGTTTGATGCGATGATCGCCAGAGTGGTTATGGATAGTATAATCACAGCCATCTGAATCGCCTCGTCTTTGACCAATCCGAACCCAATACCGGCTCCAATCAAAGCAATGAGTATGGAAACGCCAAAGGCGGCCAAAATATTCCAAATGCCCACCGGCTGTATCCAGCTCAGGAATCGTTTTATTACCCTCTTCTCCTCAACAACCTCCTCTTGACGGTCAATCTTATGGGGATAGGGCCTTAATAATTTCCCGAACAACTTCTTGGCCACCGAAATCAGGAACAGGATATAGACTGCGCCAAACATCATATCAACTGTATTTACAGCAATATATAAATCTTCATTTACATTGAGCGCCGCCTTAATCGAAGCGAGGTTGGGGGTTCCTCCGGTATAGAGGCCGGCAAGCAAACCGCCCACTTTATGAGCCTCTGCAATACTGTCTTTCAGGAGAAAGTAGCCTATCGTAAGGGTAACAAACAGGCATACCACCCCAATTATCATCGATAAAAATGCTTTTCCGGCTACATTTCGCCACGATTTAAGGTTCAGCTCAAAGAGCAGCATGGGCAATGCTAACGGGATCATCGCCGTGGAAAGAACCTCAGGAATCTCGCGGAGGCGCTCATTTATCAAAAAAAATCCAAAAAGCATACCTGCAACATAACATATCAATACAGGGCCTAATTTGTTGGCGAACTTCCAAACATAGCACAACCTTGATATAAACGCCGGAGCGATGAGGTAAAACAAAACGGTGAGAATAACTGCAATCATAAACCTTTCCTATTAAAATTTGAAGCGTAAAAGTAGATAAAAAAACAATTTATCTATCTTTGCTCCCGAAAAAAGACGAAGTCCAAATGTCAACCCTCTGCAAGATATACTCATTCGTTTCACGACATCTCCTCAAAGAGGTGGAAGAGATCCGCAAAGACCCTCTCCCCTTTCAGGCCAAAACGTTTACGCACCTCATTCAGAACGGCGAAAAGACGCTATTTGGAAAAGGCCACCACCTTCACGCCACAATTCGGCTGCACGATTTTCAAAAGCAGATTGGCCTCCATCAATATGATGACCTGCTCCCCTATGTCGAACAGATACGTACAGGAACGCAAGATGTGTTGTGGAACCAACCGGTAAGGTGGTTTGCCCAATCGAGCGGCACCGGTGGCACCAAGAGCAAGTACATTCCCGTTACACATGAGGCGTTGCGCCAATGCCACTACAAAGGGATGCGCACCGTTGTGGCCGTTTATTTAGACAACTATCCGGATTCAAGGTTTTTACAAGGAAAAGGACTCACTTTGGGCGGAAGCTGCAAGGTGGATGAGAGGGGAGACGGAAAGGCGCGCTACGGAGATTTGTCGGCAGTTCTCCTATCCAATTCGCCCCAATGGACAGAGTGGATCAGGACTCCGCCACGGCGTATGGTTTTGCAGGATGATTTTGAAAAGAAGATTGGCGAAATTGCGCCATACATCGCTACTCAGAACATTACCAATTTTTCGGGTGTACCCTCTTGGAATTTAGTGCTTTTACGTAAATTGTTGGATTATACCGGGAAAAACAATATTTTGGAACTGTGGCCCAATCTTGAACTCTTTATACATGGTGGGATCAGTTTTGCACCCTACCGTGAACAGTACCGGCAACTGATTCCATCTCCACAAATGCACTATATGGAGACCTATAACGCCTCCGAAGGCTTTTTTGCCCTGCAGGACGACCCTTCGGATAACGGAATGTTGCTGCTCCCCAACTGCGGTGTTTTTTATGAATTTATACCGTTAAAACGACTTCGGGAGGCAATAGATGGAGCCTATTTCGACTTTGAGACAATGGAGCATGTGCAAAAAGGGGTTGACTATGCCATGGTCATCTCCACCAACGGAGGGCTTTGGCGCTATATGATTGGAGATACGGTTCGTTTCACCTCCCTCTTCCCGCACAAGGTCATCATCACGGGACGCACCAAGCTTTTTATCAACGCTTTTGGAGAGGAGTTGATGATTGACCATGCCGAAAAAGCATTGGTAGAGAGTTGCAACGCCCACAACGCCACCATCTCGGACTTTACCGTTGCCCCCATTTTTATGGACAGACAGGCAAAAGGGGCACATGAATGGCTGATTGAATTTGAAGTCCCTCCGGCCGACCTCACCCTTTTTGCTGCCGACTTAGACAGCGCCCTCTGCCGATATAACTCCGACTACGAAGCCAAACGCGCCCACAACGCCACCATGTTTCCCTTAAAACTGCACGTCTTGGAACGTGGATGCTTCTACCTCTGGATGGAGCAAAAAAATCAGTTAGGAGGCCAACACAAAGTCCCCCGATTGCACCAAGCCCGGGCGCATATAGAAGAACTACTCGCCATCAACGCTATACTTGCAGCAAAATTGAATAACTTGAACCCGAAACATTGACTATCTTGCACTCCAAATAGTGACCAACTTGAACCCGAAACATTGACTATCTTGCACTCCAAACAGTGACCAACTTGAACCCGAAACATTGACCTTTAAACCTTTCGATATCCATTCTCAGGAGCAGTTCAACTCCTTTGCGCTTGAGACCTTTCATTTTCAGGCGCAACATTGTGAAGTATATCGTTCCTACATAGCCCTTCTTGGCAAAGACCCCAAAGAGGTGACATCCGTGCGCGAAATTCCTTTTTTACCCATTGAACTCTTTAAAACCCACACTGTTTACTGCGGAGCACAACCTCCGCAACACCTCTTTACCAGCAGTGCAACCTCCGGCATGACGCCCTCCAAACACCACATCGCCGACCTCTCTCTCTACGAGGAGAGCCTCTCCCGCACCTTTCGCCTCTTTTTTGACCCACCGGAGCGCTACACCCTTTTAGCCCTCCTCCCCTCCTATTTAGAACGCCAAGGCTCCTCCTTAGTCTATATGGTTGACTGCCTTATGAAGCAGTCGGGCGCCCCCGACAACGGATTCTACCTCCATAACCACGAAGAACTCTACCGCCAACTTCTCAAACTACAAGACGAAGAGGTGCGGCGCACCCAAGTCAGGCGTACCCTCCTCATTGGCGTAGCGTTTGCCCTGCTCGACTTTGTAGAAAAATATCGCCTCGATTTCCCCAACCTCGAAGTGGTAGAGACCGGCGGAATGAAAGGACGCGGGAAAGAGCTTACACGCACCGAATTGCACCAAAAACTGAGTCAAGGCTTGGGCACCGCCCACATCTTCTCCGAATACGGTATGGCTGAACTCCTCTCCCAAGCCTACGCCAAAGGGGGCAATCTCTTTACCCTCCCCCCTTGGATGGCCGTTTACATCCGCGACCTCCACGACCCCTTTCGTCTCCTGCCCGCCGGACAAAAAGGAGGCATAAACATCATTGACTTGGCCAACCGCTACTCCTGCTCATTTATCGAAACGCAGGATATGGGCACACTTCACCACCCATACCTGTCAGACTACCAAGCTGCAGACATTCGAGACTGTCAGGCTACAGGCCATCAAGACCATCAGACTTTTGAGTTCATTGGCCGCATCCCACACAGTGACCTCCGCGGCTGCAACCTGTTGATGGAGACTTGACTACAACGCTCCCTTTCCCCAATCCCGCAACCTCTGCCCATACGCTTCCGCCTTCTCTGCGTTAAACGTCTCCACTCTATCGATCAATTCGTATATGAACATCACATTTGTTTCCATATCAGAATCTCGGAATAACCTCATCCTGCCATAAAAAGCCAACGTCTTCATCGTCTCCTCAACCAAGGCGTCACTCAATTTTTCCGCTTTTTCTGTCTCACCGGCCGAAACGTAGATATTCACCGCTTCCAAGACGAAAAAACTACTATAAAACCAACCCAATACCGATGTATTCAGCGGGAACATTTCGGGAACCAACACCTCCTGCATCTTGTCGAGCACCTCAACTGCCTGCTCTATTTTGCCCTCATCAAAAAGGGCGGATGCAATTTGCGTAAAGATACCGCGCAGGCTAAGCACAGCCTGAAAAGTAAGCAGATTTTGATAGTCCACGTGTATCCGTCGGTCAGAGAAACTATCCCAGCGATAGACATTCATAATGCGGTCATACATAAGGTCAGTATCTATCTGAGAAGAGGATACCGGGCCGTTGTTGCACAAAATCGGCACCAATTTATAGGTAAAACCGTCAAATTGCAGATACTTTTCCAAACCCATTTTAAGGTCTGCGCCCATTGAGGTAAAGTGGATGGGACGATCCCATTGATAGTTGCCCAACAAGTTGAGTATCATCATCTCATGTTTATGCAACAAATCTCTTCCCGGTGAAATGGAGATTTCAATGGTATCCAAAACGCGATCTAAATGGTTGGGATTAACAATCCCATATTTCTTAACATTCTCTTTATTAACAGGTATCAAAAACTTTCTGGCAGGCAGGATATCCACAAGCTCCCCATTAGAAAGATAACGTCGTGCCTCAGGGTTCGCTACGAAGTTCATAGCCGTTCTCAGGGAAATCGCGCCTCCCCCTGTCATATCATCGATGTAGAGGCCGTCATTTACCCCTCCCACATAGAGTTCTCGGGGCAGAGAGAATGGCAACGGCTTCGATTCATACATCTGATATTGCATCTGATCGATATACCAGTCTGTACCCAAAAGCGAAGTGTTGAGAATCCGCACGTCTGTACGCACCCCCTCCACCTCCTGCATATACCACAGCGGGAAGGTGTCGTTATCCCCCACCGTAACTAAGATGGCTTGTTCTCCGCAACTCATCAGATAGTTATACCCCAAATCCGTAACGGTATAGCGATGGCTGCGGTCGTGGTCATCCCACGTCTGACTCCCCATCTGAATTGGCACAAAAAGGCAGAGCGCTCCGGCAATCGAGACACTCACAATTTCGCTCAACTTCTTCTTTCTCAGAAATTCATAAAGACTCATCACGCCCAAACCCATCCATATTGTAAAGGCGTAGAACGATCCGGCGTATGCATAATCTCGCTCACGAGGCTGATCGGGAGGTTGATTCAGGTAGAGCACCACAGCCAAACCTGTGAGGAAAAAGAGGAGGAAGACAATCCATGTATTTCTCCTGTCCTTTGCATATTGATAGAAAAGCCCTATGAGACCGAGAATCAACGGCAAGAAATAGAAGTGATTTTTGGCTTTGTTGTGCACCAGAAAGTCAGGCCCTTCGCGCTGATCGCCCAGACGCATTCTATCTATAAAGCCAATCCCGCTCTCCCAGTTGCCGCGAATCAGATCACCCGGTCTGCCTCCGTGAAAATCGTTTTGCCTCCCTACAAAGTTCCACATAAAGTAGCGCATATACATCCAATTCACTTGATAATCAAAAAAGAAGCGAATATTATCCCTGAAGTACGGAACTTTTTCGACCTGTCCGGGCACCGATTTGCCTCTCCCTTTAGTGTACTGTTGATACAATTCAGGATGATTGGGCTGTCCATTGCTCCACATACGCGGAAAAAACATCTTGGTGTTGCTGTCATACTCCACTTTAGCTTTGTTACTGGAAGCCTTAACACGCTTATATTTATTGCCCATCTTAACATACTGAGTAGTAGGCTCAACCGAAATAAGTTGTGACACAAATGTTTGACCGTACAATAACGGGGCGGATCCATATTGGTCACGAGCTAAGTAACTCATCAATGAAAATGGGTTATCAGGCTGATTTTCATTAGTAGGCGTATTGGCAGAAGAGCGAATGATGATCACGGCAAATGAGGAGTAGCCCACAAGTATCACCGCAAAGCAGAGCAAAATCGTATTCAACAACACCTTATTTTTCTTGTAGGTATAATAGATGCCCCAAAATGAGAGTGTAAAGAGCGCCACCATGAAGAAAGCGACTCCGCTGTTGAATTTCAGTCCGAATCCGTTCACAAAGAGGAGATCGAACCACGACGCCACTCTGGGCACCCAAGGGATGATTCCAAACAGCACCACAGCAAGGATGATAATGGACAAAATGGTGGTATAACCAACTCCTTTCCAACTGAATGTATATTTTTTATAGTAATAGACAAAGACGAGTGCAGGTATGGTTAACAGGTTGAGCAGGTGCACCCCGATAGACAGCCCCATAAGGTAGGCAATGAGCACGATCCACCGGTTGGCGTAGGGTTTGTCGGCCTCCTCTTCCCATTTGAGCATAGCCCAAACGACCGCCGCCGTAAAGAGGGACGACATGGCATAGACCTCCGCCTCCACCGCAGAGAACCAAAAAGTGTCGGAAAAAGTGTAGGACAAGGCGCCCACCGTCCCCGCTACGAGTATCGCAATGGCTTCGCCCAAAGTGAGTGACTCCTTTTTACGCTCCCAAATCCTGCGTCCTAAATGGGTAATACTCCAGAAAAGAAAAAGAATGGTGGCTGCGCTGCATAAGGCGCTCATAGCGTTGACCAACATAGCAGCTTGCTGATTACCCCCAAAGAGGGTAAAAATGCGGGCAATGACTTGAAAGGTAGGATTCCCGGGAGGATGCCCTACCTCCAATTTATAGGATGAGGCAATAAATTCGCCGCAATCCCAAAAACTGGCCGTTGGTTCAATGGTGGACAAATAGGTGAATGCCGCCACAAAAAAGACTACGATGCCCAAAAGCAGGTCTATCTGTTTAAATCGCTTGGAGTCCATAAGGTTGAGATAAAGTGAAGAATTGAGATAAACGACAAAGATAAATAAATCCTATATTTGCACAAAATTGTGAAATGGTTTCATCAGATTGGAAAGAGCGAATGGGGGTTGTCTATTCTACAAATCCCGAATTTGATTATCAAACAGATGGTCAGGAACCGGAGCCTGAAACTCCTGCACCCGAAAAGCAAAAACTTTTGGTGGGCATCGACCGCAAACAGCGTTCCGGAAAGCAGGTGACGGTAGTAGAGCGGTTTACGGGCAGGAGCGCCGATTTGGAGCAATTGGGCAAAGTGCTCAAAACCAAATGCGGAGTGGGCGGTTCAGTAAAAGAGGGGATGATTCTGATTCAGGGCGACTTTAGAGACAAAGTGGTGACACTGTTACAGAGTATGGGGTATCAGGCGAAACGAGCGAATTGACGAAATACAAGCGAATTAACGAAATGCAAGCGAATTAACGAAATACAGGCGAATTATGGACAATACGGGCGAACTGACAGGTAAGCGGCAGTTATGGGGGGATGCGGTGGTGGAACACCCTTCCGGCGTAAACGCTTCGGTCTATACGGCCATCCAAAGCGACCTCTATTCAAGCGCTTACTTCCTCTCCTTTTTGGTCTTCTTCTTTCTTGCTTACAAGTATATCAGTCGTTCTATCGGACCTGTCCTTGGATGTTGTTTCCGCTTTTCCCAAACCGTAAAGAACCACGACAACCTTTCGTTAGAACAGGGGCGAATGATTCTTTTCCTTTTTAGCCTCTTCCACTTTTCGATGGTTGGGTTTTTCTTTATCCAAACTTTTGAAGTTGACCTGTTCCGGATTACAAATTGGGGAATCATTCCCCTCCTCTTTCTTGCCTTCACCCTCTATTATGGCTTCAAATATGCTGCTTTGGCCTCTATCGGGTGGGTCATAAAACATTCCAATGAACTCACAATCATTGCAAAAGGATTTCGAGACTACACCATCTTAGCTGCAGTACTCACTTTTCCACTCTACTTTGCCACCCTTTTCTTTTGGACATCAGCAGTTAATTTGCTGTCTATCTGGTGTATATCTGCCCTGCTCCTCTGCTATCTCCTCTTTCTGTTCCGAACGCTTCAATATTTTATTCGCTTACGTTTTTCTGTATTTTTCTATATTTTGTATCTTTGCAGCCTTGAAATAGCACCTCTGGCGCTCTTATACAGCGTCTTTTTAACTACTTAATGGATGAAAAACAGATACATACTTATCTCACAACCCAACCCAAACGGAGCATCTCCCTATTTCGAAATGTGCGAAAAGTACGGCGTCACCGTTGACTTTTTTCCTTTTTTTCGGGTAGAAAGTCTAACGCCAAAAGAGTTTCGGGCGCAAAAAGTAAATATTCTCGACCACTCTGCCATCGTCTTTACGGCGCGAACCGCAATCGACACCTTTTTCCACCTTTGTGAAGAGATTCGAATCAACATTCCCGAGTCGATGAAGTACTTTTGCATCTCCGAGTCAATCGCTTTTTACCTCCAAAAGTACATTGTATATCGCAAGAGAAAGATTTTCTACGGAAAGGGCGATATCGGATCGATGATGGAGGTGATTGGCAACAAGCATAAAGATGAGCGTTTTCTCCTTGCCCTTGCCGATAATTATAAACCTGAAATCCCAAAAAGTTTTGAGAAAGCCAAACTCAAAAGCACCCGCGCCGTTTTCTACCGTACGGTGAACAGTGATTTAAGCACGCTGGACCTCATGAAGTATGGGATGCTTGTCTTCTACAGTCCGGCCGACATCAAGTCGTTATTGGAGAACTTTCCCGATTTTCAACAGGGCGAACTCCTCATTGCCACTTTTGGCCCTGCTACGGCTAAGGCATTGAAAGTCGCAAAGTTCAAAGCCACCATTGAGGCGCCCTCTCCCCAAGCCCCCTCCATTACCAAGGCACTTGAACTCTACTTCGACAAATTAGACAAAACAGAATAAGAAATAGCCAAACCGATGCGAACCATCCGCTACACTTGTGCACTTGCCGCCCTCCTGCTGTGGAGCGGTTGCTCAAAAGACCTCTCCTGCTACAGGGATATGATTATTGGAACTTGGGTCGAGCAAACCTTTGACGGTCAGGTGGTAGAAACCAAACTTCGGAGTGTTCACCTCTTTGATCGTATGGGGCAGCATACGGTCACACGTAGGGCAGACGATGGGGACAACAATTGGGTCATTGCTGATATTAACACCGCGTATTCAGTAAGTTGCAAAATTATCGCTACATCGGGACTCTTTGAGGAGGGGGAACAGATGTACTCTTTTTTTCGCGAGGAGGAGGTCTTGCGTTTTACCGACACTACGCTTAAGGTAAAGGTTCTTGAAGAGGTTGTTGGCGGCAGTGTGGTGGAGTTGATTCAGCGGGAGGTTCTTTACACAAAGGTGAGTAAGGCGAATCTTCATGCCACTGCCATCCAAAACTTGTGGGAGATGACACAGAGCAGCGATTCGGGGGTGGCGCCATTCCGAATCAGGTTCAACGAGGATGGGACATATATACTCTTTTTGAATACAGAAGAGGGGTGGACGGAGAAGACGGACGAGGAGGGAATGTATCGAGTATTCGACTCTTTTTTAATCACTTCGTTCTTTAATAATCCGCTGTTTGGGGTTAGGGACAGGGGAGATGTGGCGTGTTGGGAGATTACGATTGAGGAAGAAGATGCACAGAAGTCCATGGGAGAGGGTGGATCGGTTGTGATGAGATGGCAGGCCATGGTGAACGTGGACGGGCAACTGAAAGAGAAGCGTTTTCTCTTTGTCATTCAGCCTTAACATTTCATGATGATGCGTTTCCCCAAACAGCAGCGAAAAATCGCCGACAAGACACT
>Ga0123353_10002585_pt1 | contig 22499 bp, 15 predicted proteins | sample TergutLab28metaG_3_FD_92763 | JGI IMG/M metagenome (GOLD analysis project Ga0123353, IMG submission 92763) | Labiotermes labralis P3 segment gut microbial communities from Petit-Saut dam, French Guiana - Lab288 P3 | ecosystem: Host-associated > Arthropoda: Insects > Digestive system > Gut ... | reverse complement strand
TTTAATCCTAACAAATACTCTCTAAACACATTGACCGTCTCATCAGGAAGCCAATTGCCGGTTTTATTAAAAGCCTTTTCCCCGGCTAAAACCTCTTTCCATTCAATACGGCGTTTTCCGCCGTAAGCCTTTTCTACTGCCGCGTCAAGCGTAAACCGCGAGGCTTTCCATATATCAGGCCCTGTACCGTCACCCTCTATATAAGGAACGATTGGATTTTGGGGCACATCAAGAGCGCCGTTAACCATCTTAATTTTTTCAGCCATTCTCTTAACCTTTTCGATCATTTTAGATAAGTATACTTTTCACCATCCATAAAATAAGTTTTTCCCAGTGTTAAAAACAATTTTTGCAGATGTTCAATTAAAAAGGGCGAACTCCTTTTAAGAATTCGCCCTGCATATCTGTTATTATAGTATACTGAATAACGGCATAAATCTACACTGTGCCGCTAAGCAGCCTCACGGCTCTACGTGCAGCGCAGTGCAGTGTAGATTTATGCCGTGTACCAGTATATCAGCGGAGAATTGCTATCTTGCTACTCTCTCCATAGTCTCTCTGTCCACATTTTCCTTAAGCGCGTCTTTAAAAGAGCGGTCTAAGGTTATAGGGTCGGCATTAGGATCGTCCATGTCGATAATGTACACAGGGGTGGGGTTATCAAGATACCCGATAACGTCTGCGCCTTCAAACACGAACCTTGAGGAAGCGTCATTGCGGCCGCCGCTTCTTGGGGGATCTCTCAGTGCGTTCTTTTCTACAAAGCCCTCAATACCGCTTGAGGTGCGCACTCTAAAATGCCTTCTTCTCTCTTCAACAACAACGAGCATATCTCTTTCTGTTGCTGTGAAAACCGGCTGTTCATAAGGTTCTCTGACCTCATTAGCGAAGATTCTTGCCTCTTTTCTAGGCACCATCTGTCTTTCACGCTGCGCGAAGACCGACATACTGAAGACCGCAACCACAAGTGCCGCGAAAATAAGAGACCGCTTGCTTAAACGCATAAATTCCGCTCCTTATAAGGAATAATTTCAAAGCCTACTATAAAGTATAATATTTTTTAAAATATAAAGCAATATATTTCATAGAGAATTTTCATTTTCTTTCTTTTCTTACCCCAAAGGGGCGCCGTCATTACTCCAGGGCAGGCTTCACAGGCAAGCCACATCCATCTCCTTGGCCGCCTTAGTCTCATTCAACCGGCCAAGCGGAGCGCTCACAGGCGCGTCAAACAGCGACAGCGGATTATTTTGCGTCTCTTTCGCTATTTCAATCATCGCGTTAATAAATGCGTCTATTGTCTCCTTGCTCTCGGTCTCAGTCGGCTCTATCATCATCGCCTCTTTTACTATAAGAGGGAAGTAGATAGTGGGCGGATGAAACCCTCTGTCGATCAACGATTTCGCTATGTCAAGAGCGCTTACGCCATGCTCCATTTGGCGCTTTGCTGTGAGTACGCACTCGTGCATACAGGTTTTTAAGTACGCGACGTCATAATAATCCTTAAGAGAGTGCATGATGTAATTCGCGCTTAAAACCGCCTGCTCACTCACTTTTTTAAGCCCCTCACCGCCCATCATCAATATATATACGTACGCTTTTAAGCTCACCAAAAAATTGCCGAAGAACGGGGTGACTTTTCCTATTGAGGATGGATAATCATCACTCAGTTCAAAAGCGTTATCTCCTTTTTTGATAACTCTTGAAACCGGCAAAAACGGTTCCAAATGCTTTTTGACCCCCACAGGCCCCGCGCCCGGCCCGCCGCCGCCGTGAGGAGTAGCGAAAGTTTTATGCAGATTTAGATGCACCACATCAAAACCGCCCTCTCCCGGACGAAATTTTCCCATTATGGCGTTGAGATTCGCGCCGTCGTAGTAAAGCTGCGCGTCATAGGAGTGGGCGATATCCGCGATCTCTTTTATCTGCGGATTAAAAAGTCCAAGCGTGTTTGGGTTTGTCATCATTATGGCGGCAGTTTTTTCGCTTATAGCTTCTTTTAATTTTTCAATATTAAGAAGACCTGTCGCGGGGTCGGTCGGTATTGATTTTACACTGTAACCTGCCGCAGCCGCGCTTGATGGATTTGTCCCGTGAGCCTCGTCGGGAATTAACACCTCGTTTTTTTCGTTCCCTTTTTGCCTGTGATAGGCGGCTATAAGCATCATCCCCGTATGCTCTCCATGCGAACCGGCCATAGGCTGGAGCGTGAAAGCGTCCATAGCTGTGATTTCACAAAGGAGACTCTCAAGGTCATGGATTACTTTGAGACTGCCCTGGGTAAACTGAGCTCCGCCGTCAAGCAGTGTGTACATGGGGTGGATATCACTGAAACCTTTAAAGCCCGCGATTTTCTCACATACTTTTGGATTATACTTCATTGTACAAGAGCCAAGGGGATAAAAATTTGTATCCACCCCGTAATTTTTAGTTGACAACTCTGTAAAATGACGCACAACGTCAAGCTCCGACAGTTCGCACAGATTAAGAGGCGAAGCTCTCAGATAATCACCGGGAATTTTTATATCGTTTGCAACATCGTTTACCGGAAGAGAGACGCCGGTACGTCCTTTAACGGATTTATCAAAAATTACCTGCATATAACCTCCAAATTCCTCACAAAATCATCAATCTGCTCTTTTGTATTTTTTTCGGTTACGGTTACAAGCAGGTGTTTTTCCATTCCCTGATAGAATTGACCAAGCGGAATGCCCGCGGCAAATCCGGCGTCAAGCATTTTTTTGACGCATTCTGAAGCGCTGACAGGAAGTTCGATTGAAAACTCGTTGAAGATCGGCAGATCATTCACCTTGATTGACTTAATGGAGCCTATGCGTTCCCGGCAGTACATCGCTTTGGTATGACAAAGTGATGCGACCTGTTTTAGGCCCTGTGTTCCTATTAAACAGAGATAAATATGCGCTCTAAGCGCGCACAGCGCTTCGTTTGAACAGATGTTGGATGTCGCTTTCTCGCGCCTTATATGCTGCTCTCTTGCCTGTAAAGAGAGAACAAACCCGTCTTTACCGTTTTTATCAACTGTTTTGGCAACGATTCGGCCCGGCATTTTACGCGCAAGCTCTTTTTTAACGCCTATGAATCCCAAATACGGACCTCCAAAAGAGAGGGGAATTCCCAAAGATTGCCCCTCGCCAACCGCAATATCAAATCCCTGCTCCGCAGGACTTTTTATGAGCGCTAACGCAACAGGATAAACTGACTGGATGGCGATAACTCCAAATTTTTTACACTCTTCGACAATATCGCTGTGATTATTGATCGTACCGAAAAAATCAGGATTTTGTAAAACTACAGCCGCGATTTGATCGTTGATAATCTCTTTTAGAGCGACTCTCGCGAGAGTACGATCAGACAAATCATCATACTGCTCAATCAGCTCAATATTGAGATTCGCGGTGTGAGTGCGAAGCATCCTGCGATAGATCGGATTGACCCCTTTGTCAACAATTATCTTGCGCCGCCCCGTTACGCTTATTGCCATTTGGCACGCTTCAAAAATCGCTGTCCCGCCGTCATAAAGCGAGGCGTTTGAAACTTCCATTCCGGTTATGCGGCATATGTGGGATTGATATTCGTAAATCGCCTGAAGCGTTCCCTGTGAGATCTCCGGCTGATAGGGGGTATACGCCGTGTAAAACTCGCTTCTCGATATTATGGCGTCTATCGCGGAGGGGATAAAATGGTCGTAAAAGCCTCCGCCCATAAATGAGATTTTATTGGTATCATTCTGTGATGCGAGCTGGTCGCATTTTGTCAATACCTCAAGCTCAGACAAGCCTTGCGGCAAAGAGAACTGCGCAGGACACAGAGTCTTTGGAATATCCTCAAAAAGGTTATGGACAGATGAGACGCCGCACTTTTGCAGCATCTCACCGCGCTGCTGTTCTGTTACCGAGATAAAACCCATTTTTATACGGTCTCCAAATATTTCTCGTAAGCCGCCGCGTCCATAAGAGCGTCAATTTCTGATTTATCGCTGAGTTTCACTGTGTAAAGCCATCCCTTGCCGTAAGGATCGCTGTTTATAATTTCCGGCGCGCTTTCAAGGTCGTTGTTGACAGATGCGACTTCGCCGGTCACCGGTGAATACAGATCGCTTGCCGCTTTTACCGATTCGATAACGCCCGCTTCCGCGCCATTTTTAAGCGATGAGCCTAACTTCGGGAGTTCGACAAAAGTGATGTCGCCAAGGGTGTCTTGGGCGTGGTGGGTGATGCCTACGGCCGCGTTATCGCCGTCAACCTTTACCCATTCGTGGCTCTTTGAATATTTGAGATCATTTGGAATCTTGCTCATTTTTGGCTCTCCTTTGGTTAGTTGTAAATATAATTGTGGTCTGTTTCAAAACAAGATTTTTCTTGTTTTTCCTGCATCCTGAAGGGATGCAGCGCTCGGTAAAAACGTACCTCTAAAGAATCTCTGCATCCTGAAAGGATGCACCCTTGACCCATGTTACGCAGAGGGCGCATCCCTTCTGGATGCGAAAAAAAAATCTTTGATCACTTCGTTCTACCGGGCGGTACATCCCTTTGGGATGCAGGAAAAACAGCACTCACATTCGTTATAAATATTTCTTTATATCAGCTCTTGCCGTTGCGTTTTTATAAAACGGAAGTTCTGAGACTTTTCCCGAAAACTCATTTTTCCCGCTTATAATTTTTAACGAAGTTCCAATTCCCGAATACTCTTTATTGACATACCCAAGCGCAATCGCGCACCCAAGAGCAGGTGAGAAAGCGCCGCTTGTAATAACCCCGATCTCTTTGCCGGATGATTCATCAATTATTAAATCACCGGTTCTCGCGCTGCGCCGTCCATCAAGAGTTATCCCCGCGAGCAGTTGATTAATTGCGGATGGATCAAGCACAATGTTTGATCCGATAAACTCTTTTTTACGTGAAATAGCGCGGTTAAAATTGCTCTGAACTGCGTTTCTGTCCGAAGAGAGTTCATGCCCGCAGAGCGGAAATCCCATCTCAAGCCGAAGCGTGTCTCTTGCGCCAAGACCCGCAGGAACCGCGCCTCTGTCAACACACTCATCCCAAATCTGCAAAATCACCTCAGGCTTACCGTAAATTTCAAATCCGATCTCGCCTGTGTAACCTGTACGGCTGATCATCACCACTTCGTTTTTGTAAAAAACGTAATCAAAATTATAAAATTTAAGATCGCTTATTTGATCCTCAAAAAGCGCCGCCGCTATTTTGGGAGAAAGCGGCCCCTGTAAATCAATCTTCGCGTGTTCAGCGGAAACATCTGCAAAATTTGTATCTTTGGAGATGTGTTGATTGATCCACAGAAAATCACTCTCTTTTGTGGACGCGTTGACAACTATGAGAAAGCAGTCATCATCAACCCGATAAATTATTTGATCATCAATCACCCCGCCGTTTTCATTGCAGATAAAACCGTATCTGCAAGTACCGAGTTTCATATCCGCAATATCACAGCTTAAAATCAGCTCAAGATCAGATAGCGCACCGTCCCCGGCTATCTCAAACACTCCCATGTGACAGGTATCAAAAATCACAGCTCCGCCGCGGCAAGCCTGATGCTCTTTTATAATGCTTTCGTACTGAACAGGCATCTCATAGCCGCTAAAAGGGGTCATTTTAGCGCCTAAGGCGATGTGTTTTTCGTATAGAATCGTTTTTTTCATGTTGCCGATACGGATTTGTTATAGCTTAAAGACAAGGTATGCCCGTCTTCTGTTAAATATACAAAACTTCACATAGCAATGTATCTAAAATAACGCGTCTTTAAAAAATTGCGATATATCTATAAATTTTATACCACTAAATTTAAGCGCTTATTTACATTTATACAATTATGAACCGTCATTTGAGGAACTGACCGCAGAACTGCGGAAAGTAGACGCCGAAATGCGAGCTGCTGGTCGCTACGATTAAACATTATAGACAAGTGAGTTCACAGCGGGGCAGAATCCGGTTAACAGGCAATTCGGCAATGTAAACTTTTTTTGGCAAGGCAAGCGGATAGAATCCGCAATGCTTACTATATTTGACGCTTCCGGTAATGTGGTTAACGGGGTTACGGTATCCGACCGCGCTGACCACCCCGGCGCTTCGCGGCACCCCTCCGGTGGAGGGGAACTTGGGAGACGGGTTGCGGGGTCTTGGGATTTGACAGACAGGAGAGGTCGTTTGGTTGGTGAGGGTACTTATTTGTTGAGGGGTATAATCACTGCATCAGATGGTAAGTGGGAGCGGGTGTCGGTGATGGTTGGCGTTAGGTAGTGCAAATTTGACAATTCGCAGTCTTATAAGCGCCCGAGAGTTTCATGGGCGCTTTTTTTGCTTTCAATAACCGAAATATCAATCTCATCTCCGCTCCATAGAAACAGTAATTCGCAGCTTAATGATTTTTAGTTTGCCAGCAATAATCGGCAGAAATTATCTTTAACGAAGATTATATACTCTTGAATTTTTACCTCTCATTTTCGATTTTCGTTTGAATCAATAAATCAATTACCTGGATCCTGGTATGGAGACATATACCAATGAAAGAGCGCAAACTAATCCGGTTTGACTGGGCGCTGAAACGGCTGCTTCGCAATAAAGCTGATTATGTCGTGCTTGAGGGTTTTCTCTCCGTACTCTTAGGTGAAGATATAAAAATTATCAGCATAAAAGAGAGCGAAGGGAATCAGGAACACGCCAAAGACAAGTTTAACCGGGTAGATATATTTGTAGAGAACAGTAAGGGCGAGTTTCTTATAATCGAGATGCAGAACAGCGAAGAGGTTGACTATTATTACAGGATGCTTTATGGAGTATCCAAGGCGATAACAGAGCATATGTCAATAGGTGACGACTATTACAACGTACGCAAAATATATCATATCAACATCCTTTATTTCCGTATGGGTAATGGAAGTGATTACGTCTATCACGGTTCTACGGAGTACCGCGGCATTCACAACAATACGGTATTGCAGCTGACAGAAAAGGAGAGAGAGTTTTTCACAAAAGATAATGTTAAAGACCTGTATCCCGAATATTACATCTTGTGTGTTAAGGATTTTGATAACGCAGCTAAAAACAGTCTCGATGAGTGGATTTACTATCTTAAAAACGCTGAAATCCCCGAAAGTTTTACTGCGCAGGGTTTAAAGGAAGCAAGAGACGCGCTCCTTTACGATGATATGACAGATGAGGAAAAACGAGCCTATCTCCACTATTTAAACCAGACGCGCTACGAACGAAACACAATAAAAAATTCTTATGATAAAGGGAAGATAGAGGGCAAGATAGAAGATGCTATCGCGATGAAAGCCGAAAGTATTAGCGAAGATGTTATCGCAAGAATTACCAAACTTTCAATAGATGAGATTCGGAAACTCTAAGTCATAGTTTTTGTTTTTAATTGCATTAATGCAATCCGGCCCACAAATTGTTGCATGATTCAGCCTCATTTTGACATTTGAAAAACCAGTGTGCTTCGCGAACAATTTTCGCGATATTTTTTCGCGGAATAGTGTCTTTTATTGGTATTATTCTTAATGTTATATTAGTACAAAAGCCGCCATTTGCCATTTATAGGATAGTATATAAAGAGATCGCGGAGACGGTTTTTCTGCCGGATAAAAGGTGACAGATCACGAATAAAGCGAGGAATGAAGGAGCTGCCGGAGATGGATAATAAAGAGCCGCATAAACACGCAAATGCCAATATTATACCTGATTCATCCCCGTTTGCCGCGCATTTTCGGCAGATGTCAAACGACATTGAAAAGCGCGACGCCCTGCTCAACGTCATAAACCGGATTGCCGTACTGCTTCTTGCCGCGTCAAATGAAGAACACTTTGAAGAGTCGCTGATAAAGGGTATGGAGCTTATAGGGCTGTGCCTTGATGTGGATTTTGTCCAAATTTGGCAAAACGAAACAGATAACGGCGTACTTCACTTTGCCCTTAAATATAAATGGCTCTCCGAACTCGGAAAAAAAGCTCCGCCTGTAGAGATCGGAACCTCCGTGCCTTACAGCAAGAGATGGAAAGAGCTGTTCTATCACGGCGAGTGCGTTAACGGCCCCTTGCCGCATCTGCCGCAGGAAGATCAGGATCTGCTGTCTCCCCTTGGAATATCGTCCACAATCACTATTCCCTTGTTTTATCAGGATAAATTTTGGGGCGTGTTCTGCGCCGACGACTGCGTAAAAGAACGCTGGTTCACGGAAGGCGAAATAAACCTGCTCTATTCCGCGGGCTTGATGCTTGTGAATGCCATAAACCGGAATTTACAAGCCATAGAAAAAGAGAAACTTTTACGCAAATTAGAAGTTGAGAGCGAAGCCGCGAGGAGCGCTAATAAAGCTAAATCCGAGTTTTTGGCAAATATGTCCCACGAGATCCGCACGCCTATGAACGCAATTATCGGCATGTCCGAAATTTTGGCGCATGAAAAACTCAGCGAAAACCAAATGAGCTATGTAAACGACATCAAAGTATCGGCGCAGTCGCTGTTAGCCATTATTAATGATATATTGGATATGTCCAAGATTGAAGCGGGAAAGTTAGAGCTTAATCCTGTAGACTATAATTTCAGCCAGTCAATGGACAACATCATCGCGATGTTTACTTATGTTGCCGAAAACAAGGGTCTTGAGTTTATATACGAAACGTCGGGCTGCATTCCGGAGTGTCTTTTCGGCGATGATATCAGACTAAGGCAGGTTCTCACAAATATCTGCGGAAATGCCGTTAAATTTACTGAAAAAGGTTACGTTAAGCTGTCGGTGTCGGTATCGCCGGACGCGGACAAGCTTATTTTTAAGGTCGAAGACAGCGGTACGGGAATGCGCAAAGAGGATCTGCCGAAACTTTTTAAGGCTTTTGAACAGGTCGATAAAAACAAAAACAGAAATACTGTGGGAACCGGCCTTGGGCTCTCAATTACTAAAGCCTTTGTTGAGATGATGGGCGGCGGGATTGCGGTAGAGAGCGAATATGGACGGGGTACAGCATTTATCATCACTGTACCGGTCGTAACAGGCAGCGCCGAAAATATGAGACACGCCGGAACCGATGATACCGCGCATACCGTAAGCGCGCCGGCCGCGCGGGTTTTGGTTGTAGACGACAACGCGTTCAACTTGAAGGTTGCAACAGGGCTCCTTAACTTTATGGAGATTAAGGCGCAGACAGCAGATTCGGGCGCCAAAGCTATTCAATTAGTAGAGCAAAATGATTACGATATCGTTTTCATGGATCACATGATGCCGGGGATGGACGGCATAGAGACGACAGCGCGTATACGCAGTATGGGCGCCAAGTATGAAAAACTTCCGATTATCGCGCTGACCGCAAACGCGGTAAAGAGCGCAAAGGAGATGTTCCTTGCGAGCGGTCTTAACGATTTTATTTCAAAGCCGATTGACTTAGGGGAACTCACCCAAATATTAACGGACTGGCTGCCATCCGAAAAAGTAGTTAAAACTACAGGGCAAAAAAAGCCGGATTCAGCGGAAGAAACCGACGCTCCGTCCGCAAAGTGGTTAAGTGATTTAGAAAAAATTGAGGAGATTAACATTAAAATAGGTTTGGGACGCGTATCAGGCATGGAGGAGATGTACCGCGATTCCATACTCTTTTTCAATAAAAAACTGCTTTCCGAATGCGCTAAAATGTCCGATGCTTTAAGCCGAAATGATACAAAAGCGTTCTCAATTACGATACACGCCATGAAATCGTCGCTCTCCACAATAGGCTCTATGGGGTTATCGGCGCTGGCGGAAGAGTTGGAGACAGCCGCCAAAAATACGGACGCGGATTACTGCGTCAAACACTACCCGCCGTTAGAAACCCGGCTGCGTGAACTTAACGGACAGCTGTCCGCAATTTTTAAAGCTCAAGAGTCCGGCGCCGGCGAAAGACAGGCGGGGGATGAATCCTTGCTGCGCGAAAGTGTAGATAAAGCGCTTCGCGCCGCTGATGATTTTGACAGTGACACAGGGATTGAAACACTTGAGCTTTTAGTAAAATTTGATTTCGGCGGAGAGGTCAACGAATTACTGAGCGCGGCGCTTGCCGCGTTTAAAGAGTTTAATTGCGGCGGCGCCGTAAAAGAGTTAAAGCTTATCAAAAACGCGCTTGCGGAGACGGCGGCGCTGTAAATAATGCCGTTCACCAGTATATACATGCCGCCGCTCAGCATATATTATTTTTATCAGTATGAAATACCCCAAACAGCGCCTGAGCCTTTTAATGTTCATCCAGTTCTTTGTCGGCGGCGCTACGCAGCCTGTGATGAGCCTGTACCTTAAGGATCATCTTGGATTCAGCGGGACTGAGGTCGGTTTTGTGATGGGGCTTTCCGCCATAGGCTCTATAATCTCGCCCCTGTTCATGACATTTATTGCCGACCGGGTGATCTCTTCGGAAAAGTTACTGAGCGTTTTGCATGTAATGGCAGGGACAAGCATACTTGTTTTCGCCATGCAAACCACATTTTCTTCGGTTGTGTTTTTGTACATCATATACAATTTGATGATAACCCCTACCTATGCGCTTGTAAACGCGATTACATTTCATCACAACCCGTCAAAGGGTAATAATTTTGGCAGTATACGGGTTTGGGGAACGATAGGCTGGATCTCCATAGCGTGGTTTTTTAGTTTTGTAATTTTACAAAAGGATACCTCCGCGCATAATATCAGCCAGCTGCCGCTCCTTTTAAAGGTATCTGCGGTCACCTCTTTTATTCTAAGTATCTACAGTCTCACAATCCCAAGCAGTCTCAATAGAGAGCGTAAAAACGAAAAACGCGCGTTTTTTCCGGTTGATTCATTGAGGGTTATGCTGAAACCGCAGGTTCTCACCCTCACGCTCACAGCCGCCGCCGTAACATTTATTGACCGGTTCTACGCGGTAGGCACCGCCCCGTTTTTGAAGCAGATCGGTTTCAGTGAAAAGAGTATTATGCCGGCTATGAGCCTTGGGCAGCTGCCTGAAATTTTTGCTATGGGACTTTTGGGGTATATTTTAAAACGCTGGGGGATGAAAAAGGTTCTTATAGCGGGGATGTGCATGGAGATTTTCCGCTTTGGCGCCTGCGCTTTGGGGTCAAGCCATCTTATTGTATATACAAGCCTTAGCGTGCACGGTCTAGCGTATACTTTTATATTCATAACCGCTATTATAAGTCTCGACAGTTTTTGCAGCAAAAATGAACGTACCGGAGTGCACCAGCTTTTTTCTGTAATTACAGGAGGAATCGGCGGATTTCTCGGCTGTTATGCGGCGGGTAAAATAACCGACCGCTTCAGCGACAGCATGGGCATCGTATACTACGAAGCTTACTGGATGGTACCGTTTTTACTGTCGGTTTTTATTTTAGCGTTATTGGTACTTTTTGTTGAGGATGTGAAGAAACCGGTTCCCGCTGACGCGCAGCCGGCAAAAATTCCGCAGGAAAAAGCCGTTGAGAAAACCGCGTAGCGCCTTATTTTCTCTGTTTTTTCCGCTTTTTTATCACATTTTACACCAATTATATAAAAAACACTTGCATAAATCTGTGAAAGAAGATAAATTTTTATATATAATTTTTGCTGTACCGTATGAGAATATTTACATAGATATTGACTCTCAAATATCGGCGTAAGTATATTATCTCTTATAGGCGGTTCTGTACCCGGTGTTAGGAACGCCAAATTTATTTAAGCCCTTAAGAAGAGATGGGTATGATTATTAAGAAAAATAGACAGCTTGCGGTCGTCATATGTTTGCTGTTTTTCGCAGTTGCCGCTCCGGCACGGGCGCAGAAAAAAATAACCGTGCCTAACGATTTCCCTACTATTCAGAGGGCGCTTGGCGAGGCTGAAGAGGGTGACACGGTATTTGTAAGAAAAGGCGTCTACAAAGAAAATATTACTTTGGTTGATGATGTGGCGCTTATCGGTGAGGATATGCTCACTACCATAATCGACGGGCGCCGCAGGGGGCCGGTGGTTGTAGGCGCCGACGGCGCGCTCATCACGGGGTTTACTATCCGCAACGGTACAACCGGCATACTTTGCAAGAATACACGGCCTACTATCGACCGCAACTTAATTAAAGACAATAAGGGAACCGGTATCCACGCTCTTGTGGTTCTGCCTGATATTACCAATAACATAATCTACCGCAATGAGTGGACAGGCATCTTTCTTGAGGCTGTCCGCGGAACCCGTACTTCCATATCCAATAATATTATTAAGGAAAACGGTTACAGCGGGATCTTCGCGGCTAACAGGACAGAGGTTTTGGTCCGCAATAATATTTTGATGGGTAATAAGCAGTACGGTATCTTTCTTGGCCCCGACGCGCGCCGCACAAGAATCATAAGCAATAACTTCCACAGAAACCGTTTGCATTACAACGCAAACGCGGAGAGCGAGAGCGTGCGTCAGACAAATATCTCTGTCAACCCGCAGTTTAAGTCTCCCGGATTTCCAAAGTTTGATTATGCTTTAGGCCCGTCGTCAGAGTGCAGGGGCAGGGGTGAAGACGGTGCGGATATCGGTATTGCCGCTTTAGGCACAAAGCAGGCGCCTATAAGCAAGGCGCCGGCTGAAGAGCAGGCTTTCGCCGCCTCGATGGACTCTTTTCAGGAACCTGCCGCCCATGTTCATCACGAACCTGCTTTTACCGCCGCCGCACCGCCGGCGATTACGCAGACTGTTATTTTGCAGGGGCTTACTTTTTTCGGTACGGAGAGCGCGGATATCGACGAAAGCTCTTACCATGCGCTGGAAGATATTATTAAGAGACTTGTCTATTATCCTAACTTGAATATTGAGATTGCCGGGCATACTGATAATCAGGGTTCTGATGATTTCAACATGATGCTCTCTCTTAACCGGGCGCGTTCGGTAATGAATTATTTTGTCTCAAGAGGGATCGCTCCCGAAAGAATGAGAGCGAGAGGATATGGAAGAGATCGGCCGATTGAGTCTAATGATACGGCTGAGGGTCGGGCAGCTAACCGCAGAGTGGAGGTTATCCCGCGCTGAAGTTTAGAGCTTCGCGTAAAGGGACATAAATAATATGAGAACAAAAATAGCAACTAGTTTTTTACGGATCTCTTTTGCTGCTTTGATGTTTGCCGCTGCCGCCGCTACAGGGCAGGAGAGCGCGCCCGACGGCGCCGGCGGATACGACGCGCCTTATTTTCAGGCGGATTTCACTCAGGATCTAAACAGCTGGACGAGCGCGCTTGTTAACCCGGCGCTTCTTTACAGGGTTAATCAGATGCACGCAAGCATGGCGTTTTACAGATGGGGGCTTGACAGAGGCAATATAGGGTATCAGGATTTCGGCCTTTTTTATCCTCTGCGCTTAAATCATACCGTTGGTCTCACCCTGCTTCACACGCGCAACAATATGAACAGGTCTGTTGCCACCCCCGGAGGCGATATAAATGATTATATTGATCAGGGGACGGTATCTTATCAGGATTTGTGGGTTATAGGTAATTACAGTTACAGAGTACTGCCCTGGTTTATAGTCGGCGCGAACGCCAAGATGCGTACCCAGCTGCAGTTCGGTGAGACCGCGGTTTCAGGGGTTCCCGGTCTTGACGTCGGCGTTTATTTTAATCCGATTGATCATTACCGCCTTGGAGATTTGGGTATAAGCATCTCGCTTCTTGACGTTATGCCGACTCAGACCCCTTGGAACGCGTCGGATTTTGGTACCGCCATTACGAATGAAGCCGATCTTAGCAAATTGATTACTCAGTCGCGCGCCCGTTTCGGTATTCGTTACGCGGGGCTGAACGATAATCTTGTGACAAGTTTTGAGATGATTCTTGATAACGCCTTGAAGTTTATCCACGACAATGTAAACTGGCTCAAAAGCGATATAGAGCGGCTGAAAGATAATCCACCCACGGGTCTTACCAGCGCTTCGTTTTCCGCGCCGCCTATTGTTCCGCGCTGGGGATTTCACGCGAAGTATATGTTTATTCCGCAGATTTGGTTTAAGGGCGGATGGACAAACAATAATATTCCGTATCTTGGTTTCAACTATAATGTCTTATACCCGCTGCCTGAGATGATAAATACGTTTAATGTAGATTATCACTTCGGCTACAGCTTTGTTGAGCAGAGCGCCGGCGCGCTTAAAGATGAGCGCGGTATGGTTATGATGCTTAAGTTGTCGTGTGATGTGGGTAAGACGCGCGAGCAGAAAGAGTCAAGACGTCTCTATAATAAGCTTGTAGTTGCGCCTATGGATACTTATCAGGAAGCGATGCGCCTCTTTTACGCGGGCAGATACTGGGAAGCGGTGTTTGCTTACGGCAAACTTATGACAATGTTCCCTACCTTTTATCTTAACGATAAAGCCGCTTACTACATGGGAGAGTCCTACAGGCATCTTTACATGAATGAGACCGCGCGTGAAATATTCAGAGAAGCGCTTGATGAGTATACGACCTCCGATATGCGCGCTCACTATCTCTACGGGCTTATGAATGTTGACTACAGGGAAGAGCTTTACGATGAGGCGCTTAGAAACCACGCGTTTATAACTAACCTCTACCCTGACAGTGAAATTGTGGGCGAGGCTAATTATTTGGCCGGCCAGATAATGTTTCTGCGCGGCAATCATGATCAGGCGAGAGAGCTTTTGGAGAAGGTGAAGCCGTCGGACCCCTCTTATGTTTACGCGCAGTATACCCTCGCGATTGTAAATATTGAGACCGACAGGCAGCAGGCGGCAATTCAGGGTCTTCTTATAGTGATAAACGACACCGCTTCAAGAAGAAGCGACGCCATGATTCAGAACGCCGCGGCTTTAAAGCTTGGGCATCTCTACTTTGAAATGGGCGATAAGCTCAGAGAGGCTGTTGAGTCCTACGCTTTGGTGCCTGATAACGCGGCTCCTTACGGCGACGAGGCTCTTTTGGGCAGCTCATGGGCTTGGATTAAGGCCGGGCAGGCGCAGATGGCATTGCAGAGGGCTGAGAGGATAATTCAGCTCCATCCCGAATCGCCGCTTGTACCGGAAGCGCACCTGTTGAGGGGTTACGCGCTTATGCTTCTGAGGAGATTTCCTGAGGCGGTTATAGCGCTTGAGCGCTGTATGGCCTCAACGGAAAAAACTTATGTGACTAAGAATGACGTGAAAGTTGGTGCGGGTAAACTTGAGGAGGCTTCTACTGAGTTTGCTCCTTCGGCGGAGAGAATCAAGAGAAACGCCGCGAGAAAACCGACTCAGCGTACTATTGACGAGCGTCCGGAGCTTCACAGAGAGTACGGCAAGTTCGCGCAGGCTAATAATGAGTTTTTTGATCTTAAAGTTTTAGAAAAGTCTCACAACCGCTTTCACATGCAGAAAGAGCAGATCATGGACGACGCGACTTATGCGCTTGCGAGAGCGACAAGTCAAGTTCAGTCCAGAGGAACTTCTCAGCAGCTTGAAAGGTTAAGAGGCGAGCAGCAGCAGCTTGATGATGAGATCGAAAGACTGAGACGTCAGCTTGAAGAAGCCGGAGAATAGTAAAAATGTCAATACAAATTAAGGAGAGAAAGATGTCTAAGAGGACGGGTGCGTTCGCGGTTTTTGTGCGGTTTGTCTTTATCGTACTAATCGTTATGGTCTCTTCGGCTTCCGCTCAGAGAGGGCAGAAGAAGATTGAGGATATGACGCCTGAAGAGAAGCAGGCGCGCATGAATGAGTTGCTTAAGCAGAGAGAGAAGATGAGTCAGCAGAAGGCTGCTACCGTAGAGGCGAACCGTCCTACAGGTCAGAGTCTTACAGATATCATCACCCGTTATGAGAGGCTTCTTGAGCAGTGCGCCGTTAGAAAGAGCGAGCGCTGCGCGGATGTTATGTTTACTCTCGGCTCTCTTTACTATGACCAGGACAGAGACAACTTCGTTAAAGCGGTTGAAAATCACGACAACGCCATTAGACAGTGGGAACGCAGCGGAGGCCGCGGAAGTCCGCCGGTGTCGCCTATCCCTAATTATGACAAGGCGTTGCGTATGTATTGGCAGCTTACGCGTGAGTATCCGCAGTTTAATAAACTGCCGGAAGCGTTTACTCAGATGGCAAATATTTACCTTGTTGCCGGCGCGCTTGACACAACAAAAATGATATTGCAGCAGCTTGTTCAGCGTTTTCCGAGAAGCCCCCGCGTGTCGGGCGCTCATTTCCGTTTGGCCGACCTTGCCTTTATGGATCACAAGTTCAAAGAGGCCGCGGATCACCTTGAAAAGGTTAAGCAGAATGAGATCGACCCGATCTCCTGGGAGATGTCTCAGTACCGCCGCGCTGAGTGCGCGTACAACATGGGCGACTTTGATAAGGCTGTGGAGCTTTTTCATAACTATGTTGTTAATTGCGACGCCGGCAGATATCCGAGAAGAGAGTTCCGCGAGATGGCGCTTGAGTACATGGCTATCGCGTTCTCCGATATGCAGGACGGTGCAGAGGAGGCTGTCAAGTTTTTCAGAAAGCATCCTAACAAGCCTTACGAAGCGCAGGTTATTTATACTGTTGGTATGAAGAACCGCAACCACGGTCAGTGGGATCAGGCTATAAGCGCGCTTACGGTTGCTCTTAACAAGTTCCCCATGTATAAGGAAGCGCCGATGGCCCGCCAAGCGCTTATCGAATGCTTTGTTGTTAAAAAAGAGCACAAGAGAGCTAACGATGAGAGAGAGCGTCTTGTTGACGACTACGGCCCGGGCAGCAAGTGGTATCAGGCTAACTCAAATGAGCGCGTAGTTATTGAGAAGTCAAGAAATGAAGTCCGCCGCGCTCTTGGCGCTATCGCTATATATTACCATGCTGAGGCGCAGAGAACACGCGACCGCTCCATGTATGAGAGGGCGATGAAGCGCTATCAGGAGTTTTTTCAGAAGTTTCCTGACGACAAGTGGAGAATTTACGAGTATCGTTATAATATAGCTGAAATTTACAGCTCTCTTGGCGACTGTGAAAAAGCGGCTGAAAACTATAACTTTGTTGCGATGGAAGATCTCTCCAAGTATCCCCCTTTTGTGCCTGATGTAGACACTTTGGGTATGGATCCCGAACAGCTTGAGAAGCTCAAGGCTACAAAGGGTGATAAGTCGAGCCCTGTCGCGATCTCTCAGGAGGACGCGGGTTATAACGTTATAGTAGCTCTTGACAACTGCCGCAAGAAAGAGATGGCTAAAGAGAGTCTTGACGACGAGAAAGCTTACGCTCTCCCGTCCACAAGAAAACTTATTGACTACTGTCTCCAGTTTCAGAGACGCTTTCCAAAGAGTTCAAACGCTCCCGAAGTGCTTTACTTGGCGGGTAATATCCATTATGGAGCCAAGCAGTGGGGCCCGGCGATTACTACATTCAAGCAGATCATGGATGAGTACAAAGATGCTAAAATCGCTCCCAACGCGATGAGGCTTCTCGCGAACAGCTACTCGTTTAACGGTCAGTTTGATCTTGCCATGAGCACCTATAAGGCGCTTTTGGCTAAGACGCCGCCTAATTCCAATGAGTTCGCGGAGATTGTTGACCTTGCCGCTGGCGCCATGTACCGTCACGCGGAAAACTTTAAGAGAAGCGGTAATCTTGAAGCCGCGGCTACCGCGTTTAAGGCGATCGCTAATGAGTTCCCCAACAGTCAGGTGGCCGACCGCGGATGGTTTGAGGCCGGTGTATGCTATGAAGAGATGAAAAATTATGACCGCGCCGCGGAGACATTTTTGGAATTGACGGAAAAATTTCCAAGATCCACCATACGTGAAAATTCGTATATCCGCGCCGCCGGGAACTATAAGAAAACTGAGAAGTGGGACAGAGCGGCTCAGGTATACCTAACAGCCGCGAACAACATCCCCAAGGCTGAGTTTGCTATCCCCAGCTTGTCAAGCGCTTCCGAGTGTTATCAGAAACTTGGTCAGTACGATATGGCCGGAAAGATGTTTGAGCTCATTTTCGAGCGTTACAGAAATGATCCTCAGACGCCTCAGGCGCTCTATAACGCCGGTCTTATCTTTGAGAAAGGCAAGCACTACCATAACGCTATCAGCGTGTATGAGAGTTTAGCCAATAACTACCCTCAGAGCGAGTTCGCGGGTGAAGCTTTCTTCTCAATAGGTCTTTGCTGGGAGAAACTTGAAGAGTTCGCGAAAATGGCCAACTCGTTTACCGATTACGCTAAGAGATACACATCGGACAGATTTAAGCAGGTGCAGGCGCTTGTTAAGGCCGGTAACGCCTATTTCAATATGGGTAACATGCGCGACGCCGAGAAAGCCTACTTGGACGCTATAAAGATTTATGAGCAGTACTCCAAAACAAGCGATATTGACGTAGCCAATGTTGCTCAGGCTTATTTTATGCTGGGAGAGATCATTTACAAGAGATTCGATGATACCAAGCTCGCCGGCAGAAACGAGAGAGAAGTCGCTAATTCAATGAGACAGAAGACCGCAATTCTCACAGACGCCGGCAGACGCTACGCTGAGGCGGTCAGTTTGGGCGTTGAGGAGTGGACGCTTAGAGCCACCTATATGCTTGGTAAGGGTTTTTACGATTTGGAAGTCGCGTTTGCGAATCAGCCTCTGTTTGGAAATGAGATGCAGAAGCTGGCTACAAGAATGGGTATGCTCTCAACCCGCGAGAAGTTTTACGACGAGGCGATCCAGTCTTTCGGCAGAAACATAGGCTGGGCGAAAGAGTGGAACATTAAAGACGATTACATTGAGAAATCAATGCAGGCTATTATGGAGATGGCTTACCGCAAGGGAGCTATCGTTGAGGAGCTTGCCCGTCTGTTTAAGAGCGCTCCTGTTCCGCCGGGATTGTCTGAAGAGGAGTTGGAATATTATACCGATATGGTTGAGGAGAAATTCCTTGAGCTTCTCGACGCCGCTTTGCCGAAATATGAGGAAGCGATGATGCTTGCGAGAGACATCGGTATCGCGAGCAGCCCCTGGATTGATTCGATAAAGGCGCGTATTTTAGATATTAACCCCGCATCGGAAGCTGTAAATATTGTTATTGTGCAGTGGGTGCCTGAAGAGCGTGTTGACGAAGACGGTAATGTTATTCCATCCGGCCCAAGAGATCCGGAGCTTGACAGAAATATCCGCCGTATCGGCAACATCATGACTATGAATATCGGTGTTGACGAAAAAATCTCCCAGCTGCAGCGTATAAAAATGGAGGCCGACAGGAATATTTTGATGGAACAGGAACGAATTAACGAGCTCAGGAAGAGGGCCGGCAATTAAAAAAGATAAAAAATCAGATGATTTGCTTTCATTTACCGGACGCACACGTTATATTATTTAACGTGTCTCCATAGCCCCGGGCTGCATAGGGGGTTTATACGAAAGGAGCGCAGCTATAAAAAAATGGTTTTTTCTTACTAAAAAGATTGAAATATTTGAAACTTATTGTTACAATCTATCATAATATACTTTTTTGTTTAATTGAAAGGAGTCCCTAAATGCAGTTGTACAAGTTTGTTCTCGATGGTTTTCTTACCAGTGGTAGTTGGGTTATGTGGATGATCACTTTCCTTCTGTTTGCCGGAATGGGTCTTGTAATTGAGAGATCATGGTATCTCTTCATGAAATGCGGTACAGGAAGCGGCCCCTTTATGAACGGTATTTCTAAATACCTCAAGGCCGGTGAGTATGAGAAGGCTCTTAAGTATTCTTCAAGCCTTGCGACGCCTCTTTCAAAGAGCGTGACAGCTATTCTTCAGAGCCGCGGTAAGGGTTCGAAGGCAGTTCAGAAAGCTATTGACGAAGTGTTTCTTACAGAAGCGCCTAAAGTTTCACGCAACCTGTTTCTTATTCCTATTATTGCCAACCTTGCGACACTCGTTGGTCTTATGGGAACTATTTACGGTCTGATGCTTTGCTTTGACGCTGTTGCTAACGTACCTGCCGCTCAGAGAGCTCAGGCGCTCGCGTCCGGTATCTCTATGGCGATGTCATCAACGCTTTGGGGTCTTCTTACAGCTATTCCTTTGCTTCTTCTTCACTCTGTTCTTGAGGGCAAATCAAGCGGTCTGCTTCAGGAATTTGACGAGAAGTCAACAAAATTAGTGAACCTGATTGAAGCTTAATCAAAGATTTGAGAGGAATAACAAGTAATGGCTAAATTAAAATCAGAAGTTAAACCGGCGCCGGAGATTGACCTTAAGTGTTTTATGAACCTTATGGTTGTGCTTATTCCGATGCTGCTTATGTCTGCTGAATTTTCTAAAGTCGCTATTATTGACATTAAGCTTCCCGAACAGCGCGGTTCGCAGACCAAGAGCGCTGTAACTGAGCAGCCGCAGGAGGACAAGAGTGCCAAAATACTTTTGACCGCCATTATTACGGACTCGGTTGTAACTCTTGGCGCGAAGGGCGGTTTTATGCCCAGCCTTTTCTACAGGGAGTTTCATCGTTATGTGACTAGAGAAGATAATGCAGATTTTACCGTTGAGTATGAGCCCGGCAAACCGGCCTTGCACCCAAGAACAGGCAGAGAGCTGACGGTCTATGAGCGTCTTGAGATCTATCTGTACGCTACCGACGAGAACCGCAATATTATTAACAGTATGTACACCAAGTTCGGTGAAATGTTAACTAATGTTGATGGTAATCCGATGCAGAGTGTAAGTGTCGGTGATACTGTGTTTGCGCTGACCAATCCGCGCAGACGCATTATAGTGTCAAATCCGGCTGAGTTTGAGAGCAAGCCTCTGAGCGCCTATGATGAGCTCAAAAATCGTCTTATGAAGATTAAAGAGCGCTATCGCGACGCTGACGACGCCGATGATCTTATAATCGCCGCGGAAAATGAAGTGATCTTCGACAAAATCGTTCAGATCATGGATGCTGCCCGCGGTGCGGAGTTCCCCAACATCTCTATCGCGAAGTTGAGGGCTTAAACTATGGGAAGAGGAAGATTTAAAAAACCAATAGGCAGCACTTCTCTTAACCTTACGGCGATGATGGACGGTTTTACCATCATTCTCGTGTTTCTTATCACGTTGTTTTCGGCGGACGGTCAGCTTTTGACTAACGCTGAGAACTTGGTGCTCCCAAACTCCGAGTCCAAGATGAAACCGCAGGAGGTTAATTTACAGCTTGTGGTGACAAACGACATGATTCTTTTAGACAACGTGGCGATTGTGCCGACTGACGACGTCAGAAACATCCCTCAGGAAGAGGCTGACCCTATCATAACCAAGCTTGAGGAGCGTTTGAAAGCGTGTCTTGCTATGGAAGAGGAGATGGTGCGTATGGGCGCTTTGAACGCTGTGCAGGGGAGAATTATTGTTCAGGTTGACAAAAACATCGATTTTGACGTTGTTTTTAAGATTATGAACACCTGCGGTAAGGTTGGGTACAATAATATGAACTTTGCGGTTATGGAAAGGGAAGGTTAACGGTGAAGTATAAGATCCTTATAAAAAAGTGCGAGGATCCGCAAAGGGCTTCCCAAATTGCCGCTGAAGTTGCCCGCTACTCCGGCAGTCCCGCCGACGTGGTGTATAACGCCGTTATTGCTAAGGCTGTTTGCATCAAGAAGGAAGCGGACGAAGAGGAAGCGATGCGGCTTAGAGCGCAGTTCAGCGCTTGCGGCGCGGAAGTGGATCTCGTACCCTTAAATGATGGCGGAGCTGTGCCGCTTGCTGCCGTTAGCGCCCCGAGCGCTGCGGTTAGTGTTAGCGCTGCGGCCTCCGGCGGTAATAACAGTAAAAAATATGATGATGACGACGATGAAGACGAAGATCCGCCCGGCAGAATTCTCACAAACGAGGAGTACTCGGAGATGCTCAAAGGCCGCGCGGATATTTTTGTGATTGAGAAAGAGAATAAGCAGAGAAACATCCAGCTTATTATGTTTTTTCTCTCTATTGGATTCATCATTTTCATGGGTACCCGTACGGTTATTGAAATCGCGACCGACTTCTTTGAAAAACTTCCCGAGGAGCGTACCGCCCGGCTTGTAAAGGCTGATGAGGTACAGGCGACTCTCGATAAGAAAAAGGAAGAGGAGAAGAAGAAGGAAGAGGAGATTAAGACCGATAAGAAGAAGCTTACGCCTCAGAAGAGTCAGGGCGCCGGCGGTATGACCGGCGGCGGCGGCGACCCGAGAGCTCGTGTTACACACATGGGTGTTCTTGGTATTGTGTCCGGTCAGATCAAGGGTAAGAGCGTTGCTTCGGCGGATATCTTCGGTAAAGGCGGCTTTGCCACCGATATTGACGCTATTCTTTCCGGCGTCGGCGGTCTTAAGTCGGGCGGTGACGGCGGAGTTGGACGTAAGGGTGTAGCCGGTATCGGTTACGGTTCAGGTTACGGTTCAGGCTTCGGCGGCAGCGGCGGCGGTATCGACGACCTTATCGGCGGCCTTATGGGCGGCGGCGGCGGCGGTCTTGACCTTAAAAAGCGCGGTGAACTTAAAGTCTCTTCACCGGACTTTTTGAAAGGCGGACAGCTTACCGGCGGAAGAAGCCGCGCGAGTATT